>Ga0224508_10000556_pt1 | contig 36363 bp, 34 predicted proteins | sample SF_Jan12_sed_USG_4_FD_170157 | JGI IMG/M metagenome (GOLD analysis project Ga0224508, IMG submission 170157) | Sediment microbial communities from San Francisco Bay, California, United States - SF_Jan12_sed_USGS_21 | ecosystem: Environmental > Aquatic > Marine > Sediment | place: USA...
CCTGCCTTCACATCGAGATTGATACCGCGAAGAATCGATTTTCCGGCAACATCCACTTTCAGGTTATTGATATACAGCATCCTGGTCCTTTCCCCTCTAACCCACAGCGCCTTCGAGGCTGATGCCTAATAGCTTTTGCGCCTCAACCGCAAACTCCATCGGTAGTTCCTTGAAGACCTCCTTACAAAAGCCATTCACGATCATAGAGATCGCGTCCTCAGCCGAGAGGCCTCGTTGCAGACAGTAAAACAATTGATCTTCACTGATTTTCGATGTGGTCGCCTCGTGCTCTACCTGGGCGGTCGGGTTCTTTACCTCTATATAAGGAAAGGTGTGGGCACCGCATTTGTCGCCCATCAATAATGAGTCGCATTGCGTATAATTGCGGGTATTCTCCGCGCCCTTCAATACCTTAACGAGTCCACGATACGAATTCTGACCACGACCGGCCGAGATACCCTTAGAAATGATCGTGCTCCGCGTATTTTTGCCGATATGGATCATCTTTGTGCCCGTGTCGGCTTGTTGGCGATTGTTGGTTAGCGCCACTGAGTAAAATTCGCCTATGCTATCGTCCGCCTCTAGCAGCACGCTTGGATATTTCCAGGTGATAGCCGATCCGGTTTCTACTTGTGTCCACGAGATCTTGGCCTTCTCACCGCGGCAGGCACCGCGTTTAGTGACAAAGTTATAGATACCACCACGGCCTTCCTCATCGCCCGGATACCAGTTTTGCACTGTCGAGTATCTGATCTCGGCTCCTTCGAGCGCTATGAGCTCCACCACTGCCGCATGCAGTTGATTCTCGTCTCGCATCGGCGCGGTACACCCTTCCAGATAGCTCACATATGAACCCTCGTCCGCGATGATCAACGTACGTTCGAACTGGCCGGTATTTGAGGCATTAATCCGAAAGTAAGTTGAAAGCTCCATGGGACAGCGTACGCCTTTGGGTACATACACAAACGAACCATCACTAAATACGGCAGAGTTCAGGCTAGCGAAAAAGTTGTCAGTGTGAGGGACAACCGAACCCAAGTACTGGCGCACCAGCTCGGGGTGTTCCTGCACCGCGTCGGAGAACGAGCAGAAGATGACCCCCTGTTCTGCCAATTTGTCCTTGAAAGTTGTGGCGACAGAGACGCTATCGAAGACAGCGTCGACGGCAACACCGGCGAGCATCTTTTGCTCTTCGAGCGGGATACCTAGCTTCTCATAGGTCTCTAGTAGCTTTGGGTCTACCTCATCGAGGCTTTTAGGCTTGTCCTTGTCCGACTTTGGCGCCGAGTAATAAATGATGTCTTGATAGTCGATTGTTGCGTGGTGCACATGTGCCCAGTTCGGTTCCTGCATGGTGAGCCAGTGTCGATATGCCTTGAGGCGCCACTCGAGCATGAACTCGGGTTCGTCTTTCTTCTGGGAGATAGTCCTGACGATGTCTTCGCTCAGGCCAGGTGGTATCGCGTCGGCCTCGATGTCGGTGACGAACCCGGCTTTGTATTCCCGTCTGATCAGGCTATCAATGTCGTGTTCTGCGGTTGACACTCATACTCTCCGTAATCATTTCACTCGATGCCGTATCGAGGCCGACTCCGAGCTTTATCCCAAGTAAAGGCCGGACGCGTCATTGGTTATTTCACCGTCGTTTGGAAGCGATTTCTTCAGGCGACGTTGTTGGTCTTATTAAGTCCTCGCGGGCGCCGCGCCTCCTGGCGTTCGGCGACCTTGCGCACCATTGGCCATTCCACTATCTGGCCCAAATTGATGCCCTCAAGAAACTCATAAAGTTGTTTGCTCAAATCGACCCAAAGCTCATGAGTCAGGCATTTTTCTCCATCTTGACAATCTTCCGTACCACCACAACGTGTCATGTCGATCTGCTCGTCGACGGCGGCGATGATCTGAGCGATGGTGATGTCCTGGACGGGGCGTGCTAAGCGATAACCCCCGCCGGGTCCGCGCATGCCTTCAACAAGTTTGCTTTTTCGTAGGCGAGCAAAGAGCTGCTCTAAGTATGATACCGAAATGCGCTGGGTTTCCGCGATATCGGTGAGGGCGACCGGCCCCTCCTTGTCATGCAGTGCGAGGTCGATCAGTGCGGTCACCGCATAGCGGCCTTTGGTCGATAGTCTCATCGTCAATCTCGCCCCTGTTGGGGCCTAAATCCTGAGTAATGAAGTCGGGAAAAGCTTACAATAACCCACTAAACTAGTCAAGATTAAGTGCTGGCAGGGGTTAGACGCTCACCCCCGCGCTGCAACATGGCCACTTATTTCGCGGCCGGATACAGACAATGACGCAAGCCGGGGCCCCAGGGCGTATTCGATCAATAAAAAAACGGGTATTCTCCTTTTGACTATGGGGATTCACCAAAAATGTAAGCAAAACACGGCTTTCCCGGTCTCTAACCGTGTGGGAAGTAAACAGACTCGGTTCGAGGCGTTGGTGTACGCGTTGTCGGCAGACCTTTATCGCTACGCCTTTTGGCTCTGCCGTGATAGAGGCCGCGCCGAAGAGCTGGTCCAGGAGACGTTCCTGCGTGCCTGGCGTTCGTTACACGCATTGCGTGATGAGAAGGCAGCCAAGGGATGGTTAATCACCATTCTCAGAAGAGAACATGCACGCTGGTACGAGCGCTATCGACCGGAAATCGAGCATGGGCTCGAACCTGACGATCTCGCCGGCAGATCTGACAGCGTGCCAGCCGAAACCCTCGCGATGCGCCGAGCCGTCGCCGATCTGGGCGCGGAGTACCGCGAACCCTTGTTGTTGCAGGTCTTGGGAGGCTACAGCTGTGAGGAGATTGCCAACTTCTTGGGGCTTTCCAAGGGCGCAGTCATGACTCGCTTGTTTCGTGCCCGACAGAGACTGCGCGCGACCCTAGAAGGCCAAGACGACACTACAGTTAGCCATCAATCGCAACTATGAACTGCTTAGAATTTCGCCGTATGTGTATGGCTGAACCTGGATATCAGGACAGCGACTATCTGCGCCACCAACAGGAGTGCCCGCGTTGCGCAGAGTATGCGGCAAATGTCATCCGTGGCGATAAGCAGCTTGCAAAGGCGTTGCGGGTTGATGTTCCTGATAACCTGGCTTCACGGATCATTTTACGACAGTCTATCTTTAGCGGCCGGGCTGAACGAAGAAAGGCCAGGCGTATGTATGCATTGGCCGCCGGCGTGTTGTTGGCAATCGGTTTGGCCGGTGGTTGGTTCATCGTGAACCACGTACCGGAGGTCGATAGGGCGGTGATTGCCCGCATCAACGCCGTACCCGCCTCCCGAGTAGCCAAAGGACAGATATCCAATGCTGAGTTGATACGTGTGATCCGTACGGTTGGCGGCGAACTTAATGGTGAGATCGGCCGTGTGCACTACGCTAGTATCTATTATGTCCGCGAGCATCAGTGTGGCCAGCTGATTGTCCAAGGGGCGGTGGGCCCGGTGACCATATTGCTAATGCCTGGTGTGTACATTGGGGGCGCGCGCGATCTCCACAGTAGGGAGCTTAACGGGATTGTGGTACCCACTACCAATGGCAGTATGGCGATCGTGGGCGAACCGGGGGAGCCGCTCCACGATATAGAGCAGAACATGCGCGCGGCTGTCACTTGGCGGCTCTAGCCTAACGTCCTTTAGCATTTCTCGCATTCGCCATTTCGCCGACGAATCCACGGTTGAATACCGCTTAACTTGTCTCGGGGCGGTAGTATCGGTTTTCATTCCATCGATTAGGCACCATACTTAAAGTGGTGAAACACCCGCTTGTTGTATGTGTGCGAAATGAGCCAGGCTGAATCAAAAGGTCGCCGGATCGATGACAAGACACCGGTCGACATCGAAAACTGGTTAGAATCTATAATCAAAGGCCGCCCAGCTTCGGAAGTCGAATTGATTCGTCACGCCTGTAAGCTCGCCCAGACCGCGCATGCCGGTCAGACACGTGCCTCTGGCGAGCCCTATGTCCGTCATTCGATCGCGGTAGCGCAGATATTGGCTGACCTCAGGCTAGACCACGAGGCAATTAGCGCGGCCATCTTGCACGACGTGGTCGAAGATACCGACGTGTCCTTGGAGGATATTACGCAGCAGTTCGGTAGCCGCGTAGCCCACCTGGTCGATGGCGTTACTAAGATGGATCTAATAGAAGAGTTACCGGACCGGCCGGGTGCGAGTCGGAAGGAACGGGCTGAGGCGGAGAGTTTGCGCAAGATGCTTCTAGCGATGGCCGAGGACATACGCGTGGTATTAATTAAGTTTGCTGACCGTTTGCATAACATGCGCACCCTCGATTCCCTGCCCAGCGACAAACAACAACGAATAGCCCGAGAAACTATGGAGTTGTTCGCGCCGCTCGCCAATCGGCTTGGAATCTGGCAGGTAAAATGGGAGCTTGAGGATTTGGCATTTTCCTACTTGGAACCCGACGCCTATAAACAGATTGTTGCGCGTTTGGCCGAACGACGAGCCGATCGGGAGCGCTACATCACTCGTTTCATAGATCTACTAAAGAAAGAACTGAAAGATGCGGATATCGAGACAGAAGTAACGGGTCGGGTGAAACACGTCTATGGGATTTGGCGCAAGATGCGACGTAAAAACCAGGATTTCGATCAGATTTACGATGTCCGCGCTGTTCGTATTTTGGTTAAGGATGTACCCAATTGTTATGCGGCACTGGGGGTGGTTCACACGCGTTGGCAGTTTGTTTCTGGTGAGTTCGACGACTATATCGCTACCCCTAAGGAGAATAACTATCAGGCCATTCACACTGCGGTCATTGGTGCCGAAGGCAAGACAGTGGAAGTGCAGATCCGTACCCATGAAATGCAACAACAAGCGGAGCTGGGTGTAGCCGCACATTGGCGCTACAAGGAAGGTGCAAAACGAGATCAAGCATTCGATAACAAGATTGTATGGCTACGGCAACTGATCGAATGGAAGGATGAGGTTGCCGAGGCTAGTGAGTTTGTCGACCACTTCAAATCCGAAGTATTCGCAGATCGTATTTATGTTTTCACGCCAAAGGGTAATGTGGTGGATCTGCCGCGTGGAGCTACACCGCTAGATTTTGCCTACCACATACATACGGAAGTCGGCCATTGTTGCCGAGGGGCCAAAGTAAACGGCCACATCGTGCCTTTGACCTACGAGTTGAAGACAGGCGAGCAGGTGGCAGTGCTTACGGTCAAGAAAGGCGCTCCGAGTCGGGATTGGCTTAACCTAAACCTCGGTTACCTCAAGACCTCCCGGGCGCGCGGTAAGGTACAGCATTGGTTTCGCCAACAGAATTATGATGAGAGCGTTGGTGCGGGACGCACGAGTTTGGAACGGGAGCTGCATCGGCTAGGGCTTGCAGGTGTCAATTACGAAAGGCTTGCGAGCGAGCTCGGGTTCGGCAAAGTCGATGATTTTCTTGCTTCCATCGGCCGTGGCGAGACTCGAACATCACAGATTATCACTGCCGTCCAAGAGGTAGTACCTAAAGAAACGGAAGATGAGCTGCTGCCAACCGCGCGCTCGCGCCGACGCGCTGACAAAGCGGCCGCCATAAATATACAGGGGGTTGGTAACCTACTCACTCACATGGCTCAGTGCTGCAAACCGATACCGGGAGATTCCATAGTCGGTTTCATTACTAGTGGCCGTGGCGTGACCATACACCGCCGTGACTGTCCCAATGTATTGCGCTATTACAGTGAGGGGGACGAGCGCCTGGTCGAGGTGAACTGGGGATCCGAGACCGATCGTACGTATCCCGTCGATATAGAGATTTCGGTTTATGACCGCCAAGGCCTACTGCGTGACATTGCTGCCGCACTTGCTAACGAAAAAATCAATGTCATGTCAGTTAACACGCTGCCAGATAAGCAGGGCAACATGAGCCGCATGCAGTTGACGCTTGAAATCCCCGATATCGATACCCTGAGTAGAGTACTTACACAGATCGATCGACTACCTAATGTTAGGGGCGTGCGAAGAAAGCTACGTTAAGCAAAGCATCATGCGGCAAGTGTTAGACAATCTGTTCTTAAAGAAGATCTGGAAGCATAGATCAAGTGCGGGCGTAGGGTTCAAAAAGTTCCCGCTCGAAGCTCTGCGGTTGCTATATCTTGTCGCCAGGGACCTGTTGGGTGGTCAGCTTAATTTGCGTGCCATGAGTCTTGTTTATACGACTTTACTTGCCCTCGTGCCGCTTTTAGCCTTTAGTTTTTCCGTTCTCAAAGCCTTCGGTGTCCACAATCAGTTGGAGCCGTTACTCGCTAACTATCTGACACCACTGGGACCAAAAGGCGGTGAGATAACTGAGCAGATACTTGGGTTTGTGGAAAACGTTCAGGTAGGTGTCTTGGGTGCGTTGGGATTGGCGCTCCTCATCTACACTGTCTTCTCGCTTATTCAAAAGATTGAGAACTCACTTAATTTTATCTGGAATGTGCGAAAGCCGAGAAGTTTAGCGCAACGGTTTAGCGAATATCTAAGTGTGATCTTGATCGGGCCGGTACTGGTGTTTACAGCAGTTGGGATCACAGCAGCGATCACTAGTACTGCGATCGTGCAGAAGCTCGTGGCGATAGATGCCATCGGTACTGGATTCTACTTGGTAGGGCGGCTTGTACCTTACGTATTGGTGTGTGGGACGTTTACTTTTTTCTATATGTTCATACCCAATACGCGGGTTAGATTTGTGTCGGCGTTAACAGGCGGCATTGTCGCCGGTGTGCTCTGGGAGACCACGGGTTGGGCCTTCGCGTCGTTTATCGCCTCGTCGACCAACTATGCAGCTATATACTCTAGCTTCGCCATTCTCATACTCTTTCTGATTTGGCTATATTTGAGTTGGCTTATCCTTCTTACCGGAGCGCAGGTCTCCTATTACCATCAGCACCCCCACGTGTTTACTGCTGTCAGTAATGATCAGCATAGATTTAGCGGCGCTATAAGGGAAAGACTCGTCTTATTGACGATGTTTCTAATAGGTAGTCATCACTACCACAATAAGGAACTCTGGACAACACAAGCGCTTGCTCTGCGATTAGGGGTTTCGATAGAGGCGGTGGATATGATCGTGGAAGAGCTGGTTAGTGGTGGATTCGTTGTGGAGACAGCCGCTGATCCTGTCACTTATATCCCAGCCAAGGATATCGAAAAGATAACTGTACAGGCGCTGTTGCAGTGTGCCCGAGGGGCGGACCCGGTGGCCCATCTTGCTTATGAGAAGTTATGCGGATCTGGCGAGATCAATCGGTTGATGCAGAAGGTAAGCGCGGCGATTGAGGACGCACTGGGTGATGAAACCATCAGGAGCTTGGTGTTGGCGCATGATGAATCTCAGCCGTCGGTCGCGAATGTTGTGACCGACGACAGTCCCGAAGAACGCAAAAAGGCCTATTAGAAATCAGTTACGACGAAAGAGAATGAAGGTAAGATCATCTGGTTTCGACGGTCGATCTTTGCTGGCATCCGTCATGCGCTTGCGACAGGCGTTGGCGAGTTTTTGAGCAATTGTTGGTAGCTTATCCCGTCTTGTGTATTCGACAATTTCTTCCAAGTGAAGATTGTCAAAAAGGCCGTCGCTGGCCATTACCAGGGTGTCTCTTGGCGCGAGTTCTGCCGTCGATCCAACTTCAATGTGCATATCGTCGGAACCGATGATGTTGGAAACCAGATGTCTATCCTCGTGGTGCATCGCCTCGGTTTCGTCCAATAGTCCTGCGTGTACGGCATAACCTACCGGTGAGTGCGAAATGGTTTGCAATTTGATCTTGCCCTTCTGTCCAGTAACTAGGATCATGGAATCGCCGACATGGTAGGTGCGAACGGTTTGATCTTGTAGCTCGACAACGGCTAATGTTGTGGCGGCGCCGGTACCAAGTGCAGTGACAGCCTGGTTGGCACGTTCAATACCGTTCAGTATGGCTTCACGCAAATCCTTATCTGCTTTCGCTGCATCATTGATAGCTGATTTCAGCTCGTCAATCGCCAGAGCGGAAGCTTGTGCGCCATCGCGTTGCCCACCTGCACCATCTGCGATTGCCAATACACCGGACGTGTTGCTAAATGGTACCAGGGCGGCGGCATCTTCGTTTGGTGTTTCTTTGTCAGGTGCGCGTGAAGAATGAATAATGGCCTCACCCAATCCGATACGGTGAAGCCGGCCTTCTACCATGTCCCGTTCTAGGTAAACTTTGGCTTCGCGTTTATGAGTACTATTCATACCTAGCATTCATCCACTGTCAAGCCTACCATGGCAGCGTTTCTAGATATTCCCGCAACTGGCCCGCGGTGCGAAACTTCTGCAATATAAGTGAGCGCTTAAGACCGCAGCAAATCGCTTTGGCTTCGGCCGACTGTTTCGCATAGTGCTTCGTTCCGCCAATAGCATCGTAGAAAATCCTAATCAGATCGCAGACGTCATCATGGATATTCACTGGTTTCGGTGCGCCCCAGTGGATCATATCGATCAGTTTTATATCGAACCCAAGTCCGTATCGTCTAACGATGATGTTTTCGGTATGCAAGTCACCGTGATACTCACGCAGGTTATGGATTATGGTGATCCCACTCGCGAGCGCGTGTAGCAGGTGCATAGCTTGAAACGCGCTTAACCGCTTGCCGGGCTGCCTCAGCAGAAAGTCACTTAATAAATCCCCTTCCACGTAGTCGGACACCAAAAACGTCAGTGGTTGCCGCTGAAATAGGATTTTTTCCTGGGTGTGGTACTGGATCAAGATAGGACAGTGACGGAGTTTATGGAGCTTCTTTGCATAGAAGTTCACGGTTCGATCTCGCGGGTTTCTGTGTGGGAAAAAGAACTTAGCTGCCCGCTCTATACCGGTCGAGATCTCACGGACTTTGTACACTTCCCCTTCCCAGCCGGTACCCAGAAGCGAAATAACTTCGTACTTTCGCGTCAAGATCCGTCCCGGATAAAGATCGAAAGTCTCAATTTCGTTTGCGTTTTTGTTGGACATAGCTAGTATGGTTGTGTCATTCATCCTCGGCGCCGAAGGTAGCGAATGATGGTGCGTCGATTACGTGTATTGGGACGTCCCTTCTGTTGCGCATACAGCGCACCACATGCTCTTTGTTGTTCGGCAATTTCTGTACGATTCCGATGGCTCTCTTCGGTTTCCTCATATAGCAACGATGCTTGTGACGCGGGCCCACGGCGACTTGCCAGTCCACGCACGATTACTGCGTACAGATTCCGTCCGCGACGAATCGATAGCTTATCTCCGATGCACAATATTTTCCCCGGCTTTGCACGCTGTCCATTTACGTGAACCTTTCCACCTATAATAGCCTCGGTTGCGAGTGGTCGTGTCTTAAAGAAACGCGTGGCCCAAAGCCATTTATCGAGGCGCACCTTATCCTTCTTATGGGCCTCATTCATTGCGGGATGTGCGACAGGTGCGGAAGACGAAGAATGGAGCCGGTTATGCGAAAAATAATAATAACCATTAATGTACTCTGGATGGAGTCACCGGAATGATGTGGCTGGCGAATAGCTGCCTAGCATCGACACTGTCAAAGGTGTAATGATGATTGCAGAATTCACAGTCCACACTTACGAATCCTTTTTCATCTACGATGGACTCAACCTCATCCGGACCGAGCATACGCAGGGCCCCGACGACGCGGTCTCGTGAGCAAGAGCATCTAAATCCAACTGGTGTGCTGTCGAATACACGAACGTCTTCCTCATGATACAACCGATGGATGATATCTTGGGCAGATAGTGTCAGCAGTTCTTTAGAGGTTATTGTGCCGCCCAGGCAAATGGCACGTGCCCATGCTTCTTCATCAATGCCCTTGTCCAGCGGTAAATGCTGTAGCAGCATACCCGCTGCACAAGTGTTTCCGGCTGTGGCCCAAAGTCGTGTCTCTAACTGCTCCGAGTGGTGGAAATAGTTTTCTAGCGCCTCCGAAATCGTTTGGCCGGATAGCTCGACCATGCTTTGATAACGCTCACGGCCAGTGGTTGGATCGAGGGTAATGGCGAGGCGCGCGTCCTCAGCTATTAAAGACAATGGACCGGTTGGTATGTCATTGGACCACTGTGCCATGGCCCGCATGGTTTGATTATTCGTACATTCAACAACCAGTAAATTTAATGGTCCTCGTCCTTGGATCTGCATAATGAGCCGACCGGCGAACTTCAATGTTGCCGACATGAGTGCGGCTGCGACCATTGACTCACCGAGAATCGTCCGAAGGGCAGGTGGGTAGTCACGGCGTTCCAGTACTGCCCGCCAGGTTGCATCGAGATGAACGATTTCACCTCGGATTCCAGCGTGTTCAAAAAGAAACCGCTTTAGACTATCTCCTACCTTTACTTTCCAGTTATGCACCGTTCTCGCCCAGATCTTATCTAAAGGAGGTTTTGAGCATTTTGAGTCTACCGGATGTCAGACTTTTGGCTCAACTGGAACATCTGCTGTGGCGTATGAGCTGCACCCACCTTAATTATTGCTTATTATAGTGCCAACCGAGCAACCGCGTTTACATGAGTGTGAGCCACAAACATTCAGCATCAGTTTTGAGCACACTACAGCGTTACTTTCAGCGACACGTGCTGGCTAGTAGCACTGAAATAGTCACACATATTACGGACACTCAGAAGACTAGTAGCGAGACACGCCTAGCGATCTACGCTGAAGGCTACCGAACTCGCCTGACGGCGGGCTTGACCGGGGACTTCCCTGCGTTGCATACCTTGCTCGGTGAGAAAGGGTTCGAGGAGCTGGCGCATGCGTACATCGATGTACACCCATCCGAACATTTCTCAATGCGCTACTTCGGTCGTCACTTAAGTGAATTCCTCGCGCGGGCGAGCCCCCATGTTGATATGCCAGTCTTGAGTGAGATGGCCGCGTTTGAATGGCGGTTGCGTAGTGCCTTCGATGCTGCTGACGCCGATGTCCGTTCGGTAAACGATATTGAAGCAATAGAGCCGTCACGGTGGGCTCATATGCGATTCGGTTTTCACCCTAGCGTCAATCGACTGGACTTAAGCTGGAATGTGCCGGCAATTTGGAATGCAGTCGAAAAGACGCAGGAGCTGCCCGCGCCCGAAGCTAGCGATTTTCCAATACCTTGGCTTATATGGCGACAAGATCTTAAGACTTATTTTCGTTCCCTTACTATCGATGAAGCCGGTTCGATAGACGCATTGATGGCGGGGCGATCTTTCGCCCGGGTTTGCGAACAACTTTGTGGTTGGATCGAACCGGAAAGTGTGGCCGCCCACGCGGCGCGCTTACTGAAACGATGGGTCAGCGACGGTTTGATCGCGAGTGTTTCTATTCGTAAATGACTACCGCGTTTGATGAACTAGTCATTCGCCCCTAATGCACGATCGAGATTAAATGCGGCGCTGATCAAGGCAAGATGGGTAAAGGCCTGTGGAAAATTTCCAAGGGCTTCACCGCTGTGACCGGTTTCCTCCGCGTATAGCCCTAAATGATTCGCATATCCTAACATTTCTTCAAAAGTGATGCGGGCTTTTTCCAACAGTCGTCGGTCTTTTCGGCTGGCTCGAGTTAGTGCTTCAACGAACCAAAACGTGCACATATTGAAACTACCTTCCTCGCCGCTTAATCCATCCGCAGTTTCGTCGACGTTGTATCGATACACCAGACTGTTCGCGACCAGACCACCTCGCGCTGGGGGCTGCATAATTGCATCGAGCATACGTAATGTTCGTGGGTCAGTCGGCGAGAGAAAGAAGACCAATGGCATCATCAGATTTGCCGCATCGAGCGCGTTACTTCCGTAGTGTTGAACAAATGCATTACGTTTTTGGTTCCAACCTTTGCTCATCACTTGTTCGTATATTTCATCGCGTACTTTATTCCAGCGATCACGATCGGCCGGGAATGAACGTTTGTCTGCCAAACGTAAGGCGCGATCCACAGCGACCCAGCACATGAGTTTCGAATAGACGAAATGTTGCCGCCCACCGCGCACTTCCCAGATGCCTTCGTCCTTGCGGTGCCAATTGTCACAAACCCAGTTGACAAGCCGGCGCAGGTGTCGCCAGAGGTCGTATGAGATCGGTGATCCGTGCTTGTTATACAAGTACACCGAATCCATGAGTTCACCGGCGATGTCTAATTGAAGTTGGTCGTGCGCGCCATTGCCAATGCGTACAGGGCGAGAACCCCGATATCCCTCTAAATGAACGAGGATTTCCTCAGGAAGTTTGTGGCGCCCGTCGATGCCGTACATGACCTGTAGCGAGCCATCTGGTTCGAGCTCGTGACAACGAGCTTCTATCCAATTCATAAACTCTGCTGCTGCGTCGCTAAAACCGATGCGTATCAAGCCGTACACGGTGAAGGCCGCATCCCGAATCCAGGTATAGCGATAATCCCAGTTCCGCTCGCCACCTAGTGTCTCCGGCAAACTAGTTGTAGGCGACGCGATGATCGCGCCAGTGGGTTGATAGGTAAGCAATTTCAGCACTAACGCTGAACGGTGAACCATCTCTCGCCAGCGGCCGCGGTAGCTACATTGGGACAGCCAATGGCGCCAGTAATCGATGGTTTTGTTAACAAGCTCATCGGCGGCCGCGGCCGGAAAGAGAGCGCGGCAACCGGAGTCTCGCTCTACTTTACCGAACACGAAGAGCTGTGTTTCACCCTCTTGCAGTGTAAATTCGGCCGAAACACCGTTATCACTCTGCTTAAGTCGTTGGCTGGTGCTAAGTCCGAGCGATAATTCAGCAGAATGGAAACAAACGCCGGCGTCTTCCAGTTCGGTGACGTGCGTATCGCGCGCATAATTAAAGGCGGGGCAGCACCGCATGCGAAATGGCATGGAACCGCGTATCACCTGCACACGACGAATAAGTTGGTGTCTACTTTGATCGTCGGCAGAAAGTCCCACTGGCATGTAATCCATGATTTCCCCGACACCAGCAGGGGCGAGAAATCGCGTAACCAGCACGTTAGTTTCTGGCCAATAGAATTGTTTATAAGTAATCGCCCCGCATGTCGGTGTGATGTTAAACTGTCCACCTTTCTCATCATCGAGGATTGCGGCAAATACACTCGGGGAATCAAACCTAGGAAAACAGAACCAGTCGATGGAGCCATTCATTCCGACGAGCGCCACGGTATGCATATCACCGACAATCCCGTAGTTTTCTATTGGTTGATACGGCATGGCGCTCGTCCTTTTATACTAACTGGGTTGGTGGTTCATTGGCGCAATCGCAATCCACTTATTGTAACATCGGTAGTAGGCACGTAAGATAATTCAGTTACTGAGCAGCGTGTCTTTGGCCTGATTCAGCTTGGCGGCCAGATAGGTTGAGCCGCCTCGGTCCGGGTGCAGTTTCTGCATGAGTCGGCGATGGGCCTCTACCACTTCTTCTTCGGTCGCCCCGGCTGCCAACCCAAGCACCTCGTAGGCTTCGTCCGGCGTCATTATCGAACTTGCTGGCGAGCGCTCATTCCCTGATTCGTAACGCCACTGATCGCCGTGGGTTCGATCCAGGTAGGTCTCTAGTATAGCGGCGGACTGTGGATCTTGAGCTCGACACTCGTTTAGCAGTTCAAGCAGATCATTCACGTTCATATTAGGAAGCTGTTGACCTTTGAAACGCCCTTCGAGCACTTCGCCGTTCATTGCACCGCTGTCGTGATCTAGAGACATACGCAAGTATCGAGTTTCGACCTCTGATGTCTGACCGGCGCTGGGGCTGCGCGCGGATCCCATCGTTTGTTTCAATGTAAAAAGACGTTGCAGGAGAGGCGCTAGGCCCAGTAGTGAGGTCAACCGGTAGGCGACTGCGATCAGCGAGCCAATGAGCGCGAACAACCAGTGTAAACGTCCAGTTGCTGCCAGGTAAATCAATATACCGATACCGACACCGATCGCTAGCCGCTTCAGCAGCCGGACCACTTGCTTTGGGGGTGTTTTAACGAACCACAGCAGCGCCCATATGACAATGATCACGATAAGTAGGGCGATGGCAAGACGGAAGTACAAACGGCTATCCCTTCTTTATCTGATGCGTGAGTAGGCGGGCCACGCCGCCCTTTCGTTTACCGAAATCCTCTAGCGCACGCCGACCGCCAACAACGTATACGGCCACCGCACTAAGCAGATCGCGCAATTGCTGTGCACTATTGCTATCAAAGTGACAGTAAGCGCCACCAGTAAGTCGGGCGATCTGCTTAAAAGCGCGTTCGGCGACGGCATCGTGTCCCTCGTGGAACAAGAAGGCCGGTAAGCCCAAGACTCCTAACTCACCAGCTAGCTGACAGAGGTTATCTACGTCTTCCTCCATACAGTCGCCGACAAATACCAAGGCATTGACCTTTTTCTTTTTGGTTTCGGTAATTGTGTGACGGAGAATCTTCTCGATTTGGGTGCGGCCGCCGACACAAGAAACCGATGTCATTCTCTTTAGAAGAGTAGCGGACTCGACAAGCCAAGGGCTGGCATCGAATTCGGCAAAACCGCGGTAGTAGCACAGCTGAATCTCAAGGCCGCCAAGGTCGGTGGTTTCTTGAAACATCTGTCCTTGGATGTGACAAGCAGTGTCCCAGGTTGGTTCGCGGCTTGCGGTCGCATCCATGGCAAAGATCAACCGGCCGCGGCCGGCGGTGGATTTGGCAATGGGAGTGGCAGCGACCTTGCGCAAGAACGCGTCAACTTCCGCATTCGAGGATTTCTTCGGCAGTTTGTTTTGACCGCTATCGCTCATGGATCAGGATTTCTGGGTAGTATCCAACGCAAAAGTGTATCGCAAAAGAGGCAATAGAGCGGCGTATAGATTAGGCTAATGGAAATCTCGGGAGTGGGTAGCGAGTTGACCCAACAAAGCACTGTGATCTTGCAGCTGTTTGGCGATTACGTGTAGTACCTCGCCTTCTCGTTGTATCTCGCCGACGACCCCAAGTAGACGTGCTCCCAATACCTCCCGCCTTTGCTTATCCGCCAGTCTTCCCCATACGACAACGTTAAAGTGACCGGTTTCATCCTCGAGGGTAAGAAAGATAACTCCGGTTGCGGTACCGGGCCGCTGTCGGGTGATGACCAATCCTGCGGTACGGGCAGCATGGCCATGTGGCAGGACCTTAAGTTCAGCTGCTGTGAGTACCTGCAATCGATTGAGCCGACTACGCAATAGGCCCAGCGGATGTTGCCCCAGAGTAAAGCCGAGGTGCTTGTAATCGGCAACCGTATTATCGGTGACGGTGGGTTGCCGAAGCATTGGTAGGCCTTCAGGAATCGAAGCATCCTGTAGGGTCGGCAAGGGATCTTCGATACCTAATATTTGCCAGTAGGCTTGCCGACGATTGCCAGCAAGGGTGACCAATGCCCCCGCCGCGGCGAGCACATCCAGGTCGCGACAGGAGAGCTTGGCCCGACGAGCTAGATCTTCGGTGTTAGCAAAAGATGCGCGTGTCCTTGCTGCTACGAGCCTGTCGGCGCCCGCCCGAGAGAACCCTTTCACCATACGTAGACCCAAACGGAGCACTCCACCCCCCGGCCCTCTCCCGCAAGGGGAGCGGGTACTCTTTTCTAATGTGCAGTCCCAGCTGCTTGCACACACATCTACTGCTCGTACCTTGACCCCGTGACGGCGTGCATCTTGTATGAGTTGTGCCGGTGCGTAGAAGCCCATAGGCTGACTATTTAATAATGCACAGGTAAAGGCAGCCAGCTCATAACATTTCAGCCAGGCAGAGATATACACTAAGAGTGCAAAGCTTGCGGCATGCGATTCAGGGAAACCGTATTCACCAAAACCTTGGATTTGCTGAAAAATTCTTTGCGCGAAATCTTCCGAATACCCACGTTCGCGCATGCCCTCGATCAGGCGCCTCTCAAAGGACTCGAGGCCACCCTTACGACGCCAAGCCGCCATGGCACGCCGCAAACGATCCGCTTCACCGGCGGAGAAACCTGCGGCCACCATCGCGAGCTTGATCACTTGTTCTTGAAAGATGGGTACCCCCAGGGTGCGCTCGAGGACCTCGCGTACAGCCGGGCTCGGATAGGTGACCGGCTCTCGACCCTGGCGACGACGTAAATAGGGGTGCACCATGTTTCCCTGGATGGGTCCGGGCCGCACAATGGCGACTTCGATGACCAGATCGTAGAAAGTTTTGGGTTTGAGGCGTGGAAGCATGCTCATCTGCGCGCGCGATTCGATTTGAAACACCCCTATTGTGTCGGCGTGTTGAATCATTTCATATACGGCCGGATCTTCGGCGGGGATCGTACTTAAGGTGAGTCGCTTACCACGGTAATTCTCGATTATGGTGAAAGCGCGGTGGATCGCGCTCAGCATCCCAAGCCCCAACACATCGACTTTTAGCAAACCCAGGGCATCGAGGTCGTCTTTGTCCCACTGAATAACGGTGCGTTCTGGCATAGCGGCATTCTCGATCGGCACCAGTCGAGACAGTGCGTCTTGGGAAATGACGAAGCCGCCCACGTGCTGGGAGAGATGACGAGGAAAACCGACGAGAGCATTAACTAAGTTGATCAAGTGTCTAATAACAGGGTTATCCGGGTCAAAGCCTACTTCTCGTAGACGCTCGGGAATAATTTGCTTCCCATCCCACCAGGCCAGGGATTTTGCCAATCGATCGACCTGAGAAAACGATAACCCTAGGGCCTTACCGACATCGCGTATCGCGCTTCGTAGCCGGTAGGTGATGACGGTGGCGGCCAGGGCCGCCCGATTGCGGCCATACTTACTATATATATGTTGGATGACTTCTTCGCGGCGCTCGTGTTCGAAGTCGACATCAATATCCGGTGGCTCATTGCGGTCCTTGGAGATAAAACGTTCGAACAATATCTCCATGCGCGCAGGATCTACCTCGGTAATCCCTAGGCAATAACAAACGGCGGAATTGGCGGCCGAACCACGACCCTGGCACAAGATGCCCTGATTCTTAGCGAAGCTAACGATGTCGTGAACGGTAAGAAAATAGGACTCATATTGGAGCTCTGCGATTAACTGCAGCTCATGCTCAATCTGTTGTCGTACCCTTTTTTTTAAACCTTGCGGCCAGCGTTCATGTACCCCAATTTCAGTGAGTTTGCGCAAGTAACTCTTCGGCGTTTCTCCTGGCGGTACCAGTTCTTTTGGGTATTCATAACGCAACTCATCTAAGGAAAAACGACAGTGCTCAGCGATACGTACAGTTTCGGTAAGTAACTCGGCCGGATAGAGACGGGCGAGTTCGTCACGCCGCCTGAGGTGTCGTTCACCATTAGGGTAAAGATGATGACCTGCATTCTTCACGGTTGTCCCTAAGCGAATAGCGGTCAGGGTATCTTGTAAGGCACGGCGCGAACGTACATGCATGTGCACATCACCGGCAGCAACGAGTGGTACACCAATATCTTTGCCGAGTTGTTGTAACTGTCTTAGCCTGGCCTTGTCATTCGTGCCACATAGAAGTTCCACGGCCAGCCAAGCACGTTGGGGAAAGGTACGTGCAAACCAGTGAAGCGCTTCTGGGTCTGGTTGCAAGTCCGGCATTAACAGCGCGAGGCATTCGGGTACACCACCTGCCAAGTCAGCATGTGTTAAATGATAAGTCCCTTTATCAGCCGCTTGCCGGGCTCGTGTAATAAGTTCGCAAAGGTTGCCATAACCTTGTCGATTAGTGGCCAACAACACGAGACGAGGGCCATCGGCGAGTGAAAATTCAGCGCCGATAATTAAGCGCAGACCATAATCACGTGCTGCGATGTGGGCACGCACTACCCCTGCCAACGAACACTCGTCGGTGATGGCTAGGGCTCGGTAACCTTGTTCACATGCACCTGCTATGAGTTCCTCTGGGTGGGAAGCACCACGTAGAAAAGTGAAGTTGGAGAACGCGTGTAACTCGACATAATCGGGGAGTGTCGCCATGGCAAGCGGAGGTAATTCGGATCGATCAATTACTGTATATTTATACAGTATAAGGTTGTTGTGCAAGTCCCCACTCTCAATCCTCACTAACCCGCTGATCTAAATTGCGTTTTTGGCGTTTGTGGCGAGGCGTCGGCCGCTATTGCCGGCGTTACTAGTGGTACCAGCTTCCTTTACATTATTGCTTGGCGGGATAATCTTAGTGCGAATAACCATATTGCCGGAACTAGTGGCCGCGAATCTGCCAGAGACCATGCAGAAGGTAGGAGTGCTGGACAAGTCGGACATTTACTTTCTCAACGGTTGAACGCACAGCTTCCTTCAGCACCGTTATCTGTGGCCCAGGTTATCCAGATGGCGCCTAGCCGCCGCCCAATTTCTTTTTGCACAGAACGCCACAAACAGCGGCGCCGCGCTCAGGCAAAGACAAACTAAACATCGGCAGTATGGCAGCTCTGACATTTAGTTGTGTTATTTTCATAGCGACCGGTTGACTATAGGCGGAGGAGAAAATGGCGCTCACACTTAGATCTAGTGCCTTCATCGATGGAGGTGAAATTCCATCAACCTACACGTGTGAAGGGGAAAATATCGCGCCGCCACTAGAATGGGATGGGATACCCGAACATACACGCAGTCTGGTACTAATTGTTGATGATCCTGACGCGCCGGATCCGAAGGCCCCGAAAATGACGTGGGTGCACTGGGTTCTTTACAACATACCACCGGACGCGGCTGGCCTTCCTCATGGTGCAACTCCAGGAGACCTTCCTGCTGGCACAGAAGAAGGTATCAATGACTGGAAAGAAACGGGATACGGGGGCCCGTGTCCTCCTATTGGCCGTCACCGATATTTCCACAAGCTATATGCTTTGGATGAGAAGCTAGTGGGGATGGCCAGGTCAACCAAGGCACAGATTGAAGCTGCGATGAAGGGGCACGTTATCGCGCAGGCGGAGCTTATTGGAACCTACGAGAAGTCTAGATAGCTGTTGATTTTGATACGCGTGCCTAACTATGGCGTGGAATGCGACGCGGCCAATCACGCCTAGCGTCAGACAACCCATTTGAGGCATTGAAAATGCATCACGACGAGATCCGATCTCCCCACATAAGTCACTTGTCTTGGGGCCTTATGGAAGTAGACGGTGTAGGTGTTGGCAAGGACTTCAAGCTGTGGCCGGGTGGTGGTCGGGAATGGGACTGGCGGGAGACAGACACGCATCACGTGCCTGGCATCCAGCCGGCCGACGTCAAGGAGTTGCTCGACAACGGCAGCCAGACTATCGTTCTAAGTCGAGGCATGTTGTTGATGTTGAGTACGTGTCAGGAGACGCTCGATTTGCTTGAAGAGAGGCACATTACAGTGCATGTTGCAGAAACGAAGGCGGCGGCCGAGATTTATAATGGCCTGGTGTCGCGCGGGGACGCCGTCGGTGGCTTGTTCCACTCGACATGTTAATGTCTCTTAAGAACTGCATGTAGCGGACATCGTTAACCGTGTTCAGAGCTCTTATGCTTTGGTTACAGCTTCGCTGATGTGCCTATTGAGATATAAGCTGGCCTAGGGCCGATCGGTAATTATGGTGCGTATGCGAGTTCTTGCGTTTATGGTCTTTGTGTCACTCCTGTCAGCTGGGTGCACGACGCAGTTTCGCATCAACGCACCCTTACAACGCTACGATCCGGGCTACGGTTACCGACTGAAAGGTATCGCAGCGCCGGATCGCTCCGAAGAGCTTCTTCTGATCCTGACTTTCTCCGGTGGCGGTACGCGCGCGGCCGCGCTTTCGTATGGTGTACTGTCAGAACTCGCGACGACCCGTATTGCTATCCAGGGACGCGAGCAGCGGTTGATTGATGAAGTAGACATGATCTCTTCTGTCTCGGGCGGTAGTTTCACCGCTGCATACTATGGTCTTTTTGGCGACCGTATCTTCGAAGACTTCGAAAGTCGGTTTCTTAAACGAAACTTCGATAAAGGACTTAGTTTGCAACTATTAAACCCGGCAAATTGGGCGCGTCTTGTGTCTTCGGGTTTCAGTCGCGGCGATATGGCGGCTAAATACTATGATAAGCATTTGTTTGAGGGCAAGACCTTTGGCGATATCGCAGCACGTGGTGGGCCTGCGTTGTTGATCAACGCGACAGACATAGTTTTGGGGGCGCAGTTCGGGTTTTCACAGACCCAGTTTGACTGGATATGCTCCGACCTTTCGAAATTTCCGATTGCGCGAGCCGTTGCGGCATCATCAGCAGTGCCAGTGTTGTTTACAGCCATTACCATTAGAAATTATGCGGGTGAGTGTGGATTCAAACCACCACCTTGGTTTGTCGATGCGCTCCAGTCTCGCGAAGTCTCGACGCGCCGGTTTCAACGGGCGGATGGGTTGGCTTCGTACTTGGATGCCATGGAAAGACCCTATATTCACCTGTTGGATGGAGGTCTGGCGGATAATTTGGGGTTGCGTAGTGCACTCGACCAAGTATTATTGGCGGGTAGTGCGTGGAATGTCTTGCGTACAACGGGTCTCGAGCGTACACGTAAGATTGTATTTATCGTTGTAAACGCAGAATCGGAGCCACCGACCCAATGGAACCAGCGAAAACGTGCGCCTAAGATGGGCGGCATCCTCGATGCGGCAACCACCACTACGGTCAGTAGATACAATTTCGAGACACTCGAGTTGTTGAGACAGAGCGCTGTCAAGTGGGCGCAAGATATCCGCACTAACAGATGTTTGCAGGCATCGGGAACGGCGGCTAGTGCGTGTGGCGATATAAAATTTTACCTGGTCGAGATAAATTTTGATGCCTTGCAGGATAAAGAGGAACGTTCCTTTCTGAAAGGAACACCAACTTCGTTCCGTTTGCCAGTCGATGTTGTCGATCGATTACGGAATGCGGGGGCTCAGTTGCTGGCCGAATCTGATGTCTATCAACAGCTTTTGCATGATTTAAGGCAAGCAGCAGCCCAGTGACTGTGCAGTTTTGAACCGGTACTACCCATGCAGTTACACTGTGCGCACGAATTTTGAGTGCTATAATGGGTTTTTACAATTTCGTTTGCGATTAAGGAGTCAGTCAGATGTTGTGGAGAACATGTCGTAGTTGCAAATTCTTTCTAAGTGCCATTTTTCTTATCGGCTTGGTCTCGGGCTGTGAGACCATCCGCGAGGAAATGCAAGCGTATGACACCAAGCGCGACAAGACTGCCAAAGGCGCGGGTATTGGTGCCGCGGCAGGGGCGGGTTTAGCGATCCTCAAAGGCAAAGACGAGCTAGATGACATTCTGGCCGGTGCCGCCATCGGGGCCGCCATCGGTGGCGGGGTCGGATTCTATATGGATCGGCAGGAGGAAAAGTTGGCGAGAATCCCGGGCACGCGTGTCGAACGGCTAGATGACGACACTTTGCTGGTCCGTTTTGAATCGGATATTTTGTTTAAAGTTAACTCGGCGGCGGTTGACGCCCGTGGCCAGTCTACTTTAGATCAGTGTGCACAAGTTCTGGCCGAGTTCAACAAGACCGCCGTAGTCGTTCAGGGGCACACGGATTCGACCGGTAGCGAGGCGTACAATCAAGCCCTTTCCGAGCGACGCGCGAGCGCAGTCAAGAGCCACCTTTTAGTTCGGGGTGTCGATCCTGTTCGAATCGCAGCGGTGGGATATGGAGAGGCCTACCCGGTAGCGGGCAATGCGACGGCGTCTGAGCGGCAGTTAAACCGGCGGGTGGACATATTACTCAAAACCAAAGCGAAGTAGTGGTGATACGCTTGATCCTGGCGCCTCGATGATTGGCGGTGATGGATGATCATGCGAATAACCCATGGAGAAACCAGCGGTTGGGTTTGCGTCGTTCCTGAAAGATCCAGAACTGTGAGCCTTTCGGGTCTTTCGCCACGAAGTAGTCCCGCATTATGTCACCTTCATCCCACCAGCCACTTTCGATGCGCTCGGGTCCTGCCTGCAGCTTAAGCGGCCCTTGTAGCCATGGATGACCACATATTATCTTTAAAGGGCGAGGTTTGGGGAGCAACCACACCGGGCGAAGCCCGGCCATACCAAATTCACCAGACTCCCCCGGTGCACATATACACCAGCTTTGCTCTGGACGATGATCCATAGACATGCGGATTCCGCATACCGCCCCAGTGCCTAGTCTGGCGCGTAATTGTTCGATCAGGTTAGACCCCGATTCATGAAGCGTGTCACGATTGATAAATAGATCCCGGTTTTGCTTGAGTAGCGGCAATACATCCCCAGAGTAAAGAGTTATTTCTTCGATTGGCTGAATAAGCGTGAGTCGTTCGAGCTGCACTCTGAAAAGTTCTTGCAAATGATTAGTATCACGACTAGGGGCTACTAACTTTAGATTCGTTTGGGTCGCAGGGCCTTTGCAGTGAATCATTACCAGTGATAGCTCTTGTATGCCGCTATCTCTAGCTCGAAGGAAAGCTGTAAGTTCAAGCAGCAAACGATGTATTGCAAACAACAAAGACTCGCTACTATCAACTTGAGCAGGAAGCAAAAGATGGCTTTTGAAACGGGTTGATGGAATGAAAGGTTGTCTAGGGTCAGGCACCTTACCCAGGATTTTGTCGAAAGTTAGCAGGAGCTGCGGCCCAAAACGGCGAGCTAATCCATCCCGGGGCAGACGTAGGCAATCACCTATACATCGAAGGCCTAAGTTTTCAAACTTCTTTAAGAGATCTGCGTCAAGACATAAGGTTTCTACTGGCAAAGAAGCGAGGCGAGAATGAAGCTGATGAGGGTCGATTACTGGTTCTTCAAAACCATTGCGAGCCAGGAGAGTCGCCCCGAACGGGGTAGGGGCTGCGGCTATGCGAGCCTCATAACCCAATTCTTTAAGTTCCTGTTTCAATTGGGCAAGCAGATTTTTATGCCCTTTAAAGAGAGTAAGACTACCTGTCACTTCTAATAAGATACTATCGGGCGGCGCCAGGCTAACTAAGGAGGTAAACTGTCGCGCTGATTCAGCAATAGATGCCAAGGCTTCTTGTTCTGCTGCTACATTTCGTTGTCGGACGTCTAGTGTTGCACACAGGGCATAAGCAGCAGAAATGGCCATTCTTGATTTTACACCACAGGCAAGTGCCTCACGGTTGCAGATAAGCGCATATTCGCGGTTCCCTTCGGCAATACTGACCACACGTGGAATGGGACTGTTATCTCCGCGAGAGAAAATCTCCAAAGGAAGTTGAGGGAAGTATAGGCACGCCCATAGCCCGCCCCCTCCCTGGCTCTCCCCCAACGAGTGGGGGAGGGAATACCCTTTCTGTGATCTTTCCTCAATGAATGGGAAAAACAATCCCTTCCGCCCTTGTGGATGGGGGCTAGTGACACAAGTGTTTTCTAATTTTTTCCAGAATGACTTCTGTTTCATTTAATATTTTGTTCCGCAATCGTGTCACGTGAATGATTCCCTCTCCCCTTGTGGGAGGGGGTTAGGGGGAGGGGGGGTTGCTGATTAAGACTCACAGTTGTCTTGTTCGAAGGGGCCTTCATGGTTTACGTCTCTCTAACGCCTTCCTCCACGGGGAGCCGGGGAGGGTTACACTTTTAAGATGATCGGTTTGGTGACATGCCCCCCGCGACACTTAAGAACTTGTGCGGCAAGACCAGTGGCCAAGGGCTCTAGGCGCAGGCGTAAGGCAGTGGGTGAGGGTAAGTTCTTCTCTCGAGGTGAGCGAAACAAAAATCCCCAAGCTTGACCTGCCTCTGCCGCGAGTTGTAAGCGACGTAAGGTACGGTGGTTCACTTGTTGCGGCCACGCTAGCACAGCACCACACTTGCCATAACGGAGTGCTTGTTCTGTTGCCCATAGAGTGTCTGCTTTGGTAGTGGGACGCACTAGTAATACACGAGACAAATCGATTCCAACCGTGGCTAAAGCGGGGGCATAAGGCATGCGCGGTGGGGCGATCCAGGCAATCCAACGGTTACTGCGGCTCAAGCGCATTAAGGCCGGTATCACCAATCGTAGCTCGCCGATACCCTCTCGAATTGGCAAAATTTCTGTGAGTGCCCCTTGGGGCCAGCCGCCGCCAGGAAGCACGGCATCCAAAGGAAGAAATCCCGTCGATAGTCTGTCGGAGGTTGACGGGGATACCCGTCCCCCGCGCCAGATGTCCCGGCGCTGAAATAGTTTATCTAAGGTCATAAAAGTTTGCCGTTACGGATTACGCCGACACCAAGTCCTTCGAGCACCAAGGATTGTCGGCGTAGATCGACTTGAATGGGTGAAAACTTAGGGTTTTCTGGAAGCAATGTGACAGTGTGGCCACGGCGTTGGAATCGTTTAACAGTAACTTCATCGTCGATACGTGCCACAACGATCTGTTTGTTCCGGACTTCGGTGGTGCGATGTACGGCCAACAAGTCTCCGTCAAGAATCCCGGCGTTGCGCATGCTCATACCGTGTACACGCAATAGGTAGTGAGCTCGGGGTTTGAAAAGCGCGGGATCCAGCTGATAGTGGGCTTCGATATGTTCTTCGCTCAAAAGTGGACTGCCAGCTGCTACCCGGCCCACCACGGGTAGGCCGGCATCTTTTACGCGAATGCCCCGTGACGCCCCTGGCAGTAACTCAATAACACCCTTGCGGGCCAAGGCCTTTAGGTGGTCCACGGCCGCATTTACCGAGCGGAACCCCAATTCATGTGCGATCTCGCTACGGGTGGGCGGGTAGCCATGTTCTGCCGCGAAGGCACGAATCATCTGCAAGATCTGGGTTTGGCGGGCAGTGAGCGCCATATTGTTAGCCTGTATATTTATACAGTTATACTGTTATAATATACAGGTTCAAAGGTAAGTCAAGTTCTTTGTTTGGCGCCACTCCAGCGGAAACGCCGGTCCGCCGCCGGACATGGTAACGCTATTTTTTATTAGATCCCCAAACTCAAACCGGGATGGAATATCATCAGATTCAGGCCGGCCAACCATTCCTCGCCGTCGTGCTTTAATTACCACCCGTGCATTAATGCTTGTTCCACGTCAGCAAAGCTATGCGCGGTAGGTGTCGCCACAAGTGTCATGCCAAGCTGGCGCTATAGATCAGCTCGGCTTGTGCTCCTTGCCCCTGGAACAGCAGATATTCTTGGTTTTGCCGAGCCCCGTAGGCGCGAACAACGGTTGGTTCACTGATGCGGAAAACATCGGCACTGAACTCAACATGACCGTCACCAGGCGGAATGTAAAACAGCGAGCCTGCGTAGCTCGATAATGTGAAGAAGGCCGAGAGAGAACAAAGCGCTACCCGATGGCCACGGGTGCACTTCCGAAGAAAGTGGAACCAACGAGACCCGACTAAGGCAGGCTTAGCGGCGCCACCAGTTTGCACGTTCATGGAATCTTCAAAGCGCATCGAAAAATACGCGACCTAAGGCTGAGTTCGATTTTCCCGACACCATGTATTTAGACAGCTTGATCGATTCGCCGTTTCGTGGGGAGGCATGATCAGGGCGGCGAGAAGCGACGCCGATATTACCTGGCACGGCTGAAAGATTTGTGCCTGTCGACCGGTCCCTCATAAATAGGACCCCATACGCGGCTGACGGATCAGTCGATAATTACCCTATCGAGCCGTGTCTTACACTGCAAGTTCGCTTATCCCTGGTTCGGGGGGCTTAGGATGGTGCCAATATGAAACAGCTTGCCGTAACCGTTGTTGTGCTGTGCCTCTTAACTGGCTTTGGATTACTGCTTACGACCGAGGCAGCGTCTGAAGCGGAAAAGAACGCCGACATCGAGATGAGCAACATCAGCGGTGAAGTCAACAAGCCTCGGCGCCATTTTCGAGTTCGCAACCCGGCAGACCTTAAACCCAAGGAAGCGACAGAGATCTACAATATCATCGTTAGCGCATTGAAAGCTGGCTATGAACGCTCCGGTCATCCGGTTGCAGAAACGTACCAGGGTTGGAAACAGTACAACACGGCACCATACTTATCCATCTCCCATGGTAATCACTATCTCAATAATTACGCTAATTCTACTGCCAAGGCCTACGGTGCCTTCGAGGATGCCGGCACAATGCCGGTCGGGTCCATCATCGCCAAGGATAGCTTTACAGTCACGACGTCTCGTGGAATCGTGCTTGGGCCGCTATTCATTTCCGAGAAAATGCCCTCTGGCTTTAATTATGTTACCGGTGACTGGAAGTATACGGAGATCCTGCCCGACGGTACGGTGCTGGGCGAAACCAATGGCGAAGGTGCGGAGCGCGTTGAATATTGTATCGCCTGCCACTTGGCAGCTGAGAAGCAAGATCACCTGTATTTTGTCCCTAAGAAGTATCGTATCGACAGCAAATAGTAACAATGCGTTGCGAATCTCCACGACCCGCTAGAGTCTGCCCTCATCGATTCGCAACAAGCGTCTGGCATTGGATGGTGCAACTACCTTGAGTCGTAAACAGCGTCATCAAGCGACAAAACAAATCATTACGCTTGTTCCGCTAGCGAGTGGTTGAGGATTCGCTTGTGGTAGATGCGCGATACCAACGCACGGGCGATCTGGATAAGGTGGAGGCTCACTATCGCGGCGTACTGAGCCAACACCCCAATCGCGCGGATGCGCACTTTAACCTAGGCAATGTTCTAAAGGAACAAGGTGACTTCCAGGGCGCAATCATCCACTATCGACAGGCGCTAACCATTCAACCGGATCTAGCGAACGCCCGCTACATGTTAGGCGTAGTGTTGGAGGAGCGTCAACGGACACAGGAAGCCATAGCGTGTTATCGTAAAGCGATCGCGCTGGCGCCCGATCTTCCGAGGCTCATGTGGCGCTTGCTTGAGCAACAAGACCAGCAGAAGAAGCTATGACCCACGTCGTAAAGGTCTTCACACTAGAGGCTGATTGATTCGAACGCTTGTCAGACGCGCATGCTTTTGATGTAAACTGGTCGAATTCTCGTCCAGGTGAACGCGATGCGTGCGTCAACCCGAAGACGGTTCTTGCGGAATTCACTACGAGCATCTGTCCTATCTTGATCCTCGGTGCGTTAAACTGGCCGGGTGGCCTGATTCTACTCGTAGCCTCAATTACTATACCTATTGCTGGTTACGCCGACTGGCTCAGCGATGAGCAGGCCATCATGGGTACGGTCGTACGCGTGGAGCTTTGGCACGAGGACGAAGCGGTGGGGCGGGCAGCGATCGATGCGGTGATGGCTGAGATGCACCGTATCGATAAACTCATGAGTACCTACAAAGAGGATAGCGAGCTCTCAAGGGTAAATCGTGAGGCAGCCGAGCGCCCGGTTGCGGTGACACGCGAGTTATTCGATCTTGTATCGCGGTCGCTGGAAGTATCGGAAATGACAGCGGGCGCTTTTGACATTACTTACGCCAGCGCCGGCCACCTATATAACTATCGCCGCAAGATCAAACCTTCGGCCGAGGCCCTAAAAGAGGCGCTGCCCGCGATTGACTACCGTCACGTGATACTTAGTAAACGCGACACCAGCATCGCCTTCAAGCACGATGGCGTAAGGGTGGATCTCGGTGGTATCGCCAAGGGCCATGCGGTTGATCGGGCGGTGGGATTGTTAAGAGCGCGCGGCATCACACAGGCCATCGTCAGTGCCGGTGGCGATAGCCGCATAATCGGGGATCGCCAAGGTCGCCCATGGATGGTCGGCGTCCGTGATCCGCGTCGTGAGAAGGAAATGGCGGCCATATTGCCCTTGAGCGATACTGCCGTATCTACGTCGGGGGATTACGAGCGCTATTTCGAGCTTGATGGCGTTCGCTATCATCATATTATAAGCCCCGCCAGCGGGCGGCCTGTGGCTGGAATTCGTAGTGTTACCGCCATCGGCCGAGACTCAACGACCATGGATGCGCTGTCTACGAGCGTTTTTGTGATGGGCGTGGAAAAGGGACTGTCGTTGGTCGAGTCTTTGCCGAAGGTTGAAGCAGTCATCATCGACGCGGCTGGCCGCATGCACTATTCATCGGGCCTACTACGCCGACAATCTCCATAAACCTGCCGGTCATCACGCGATAATTGCGGTTTGCACAACAACGCCGCACGATCTGTCGCACATTAACCAGTGATTCATGCCGCAAATACCGTCTGTCGGATCCAGACGTGATATAACTAGTTGTTTCAATTGAGTTCGTGGTAGGGTCTCCCGCGCATTATCACGGGTCCTGACGTAAGGATCGCCAGGAATTGTCCATACTGTGTAGAGCTTTAGCGTAGTTCTAAGCGCTGAACTGCCAAAGCAAGTCGCCTCGACTTAGTTCCCCGGGCGTACGCCTGGCGTTTGGGTGGGGGAATCAGGAGGAGTCGATGATGAAGGTAATGATTCAGTGCGGAAAGACCCAGAAGTTAATTGGATCAGTTGTTACTTACGGGGTCGTTTTAGGGTTGGCTGCGTGTAGCGGCGGATCCGATTCATCTGACTCTGTCGTGATCGAGGGCGATCCACCGATCGCCTTCGTTCAGCGCACGGTCAACGTTGCTGGTAACCCTACAGATGGGGTGTTCAATAACGGCAACGGCGATCTATTTATGCGTGATGTCTCTTCCCCAAGCGCCACCGACACCAACATCACCCACAGTTACACGCACGATTCCAACGGAGCGTGGACCGGCGACGTGTCTGATCCTGAGGTGTCTTACGATGCTGAGCGATTGCTGTTCGCTATGCGCTGCAATAGCACCGCTTCGGTAGCAGCCGATCCCGATTGTACCAACACTTGGAACATCTGGGAGTATGACATCGCCAGCGGCAGCATGACGCGGCTAATTACCGACGACGTTGTGGCCGACATGGGCAACGACGTTGATCCGGTCTATCTACCTAACGGCGATATCGTATTCTCATCCGATCGTCAGCAGAAGTCTTCCGATGCTACTCAGGTCGGACAGCCTGGATATCGCTACTTGGATGAATACGAACGCGAAGTGAGCATCGTGTTGCACCTGCTCAAACGCACGACACAAGAGATCGAGCAAATTTCCTACAACCAGAGTCACGATCGTAACCCCATCGTGCTTAGCAGTGGAGAGGTGCTTTATTCACGCTGGGACCACGTTGGCGGCCGAAACCAGTTTAGTCTCTTCAAGACCAAACCGGATGGTACCGGGATGTTCATTGAATATGGCGCCCATAGTGGCGTCGTTGCCTTCTTGCATCCCCGCGAGATGCCAGACGGTCGCTTGCTATCCGATGCCATGCCCTTGTCGGGTACCAGCGAGGGCGGTGCCCTCATGGTAATCGACATGAAGAACTGCTCGGAGAACAACAATTGCGATCAAGGCGTGAGTCAGGGGCAGACGCAACCCACCCTACAGCCCATCAATTTTGGCCGCGGTCTGTCAGATTTCGGGCGATTCACCACGCCTTACCCGCTGTGGGATGGCACCAACCGCGCGCTTGTTACCTGGACTCCGTGCCGCGCGCAGACTGCCTCGGGCATCAAGTTGTGTTCGGAATTGACACCGGCCGAGCTCGCGGCGCTCGACGACATGGACGGCGGCGTACCGGCCTACGGTGTCTATATGTTTAACATGAGTGACCAGACGGTGCGGCCGGTGGTGCTGTCACCGGATCCGGACAATATTATGGTTACCGACCCCGTGGCGATCTTGCCGCGCACGCCACCAAACAACATTCAGCCCACCGGGCTTAATGACGATCTAAAGAATCGCAACATGGGCATACTGAACGTCAAGAGCGTGTACGATACCGATGACCAGAATCGAATGAATGCTGCGGTACTGGTGGCGGGTGAAAGTATTCCCACCGTAGGCGGTGCAGCCGATATCGCCCGCATGAAAGATCCAGCCAATCCAGACTATCTTTCACGCGTGGCCCGGTTTGTTCGATTTACGAAGTCGGTGCCGACACCCCAAGGCATGGGCGGCATGCGTGAGCTTATCGGGGAAACCGAGTTGGAGATGCAACAAATCGTGGGCATGACTGAGGTCCAACCCGATGGTTCTTTCCAAGTGGAAATACCGGCGGACACGCCGGTCACGATTGCCGTGTTGGACGCCGAGGGGCGGGCGTTTCAAACGCATACCAATTGGGTGCAAGTACGGCCGGGCGAGACCCGTTCGTGTAACGGCTGTCATTCTCCGCGGCGTGGCGACCCTATCGTCATCACACAGGGGACGGTCGGTAATCATCCCAACACCACCTTAGCTGGTGTGGGCCAGCCGGTGGATACCATGGCTGAAGCCATGGCCGGTGATCCACGTCCACGCTTCAACTCCATTCTCAACCTTAAGAGCGATATCGACTATACAGATGGGTTGGCGTCTCCGGGTATGCCAACAACGCCCTGTGTGAGTATCCGTTACATCAATAACATAGATTGTGTCACTCGCGATCCCGATGTCGCCAGCAACCTTACCACCGCGGTGCCACAGAACGGGGTCATCAATTACCCTGAGCACATACAGCCGATCTGGGATAAGGCATGCGTGAGTTGCCACAATGCCACCGACCCCAGTTTGCCTGATCTTAGCGGCACGCCGAGCGGTAGCGGCCGACTTGTGTCCTACGAATCTCTGCTGATCGGTGACGTCAAGCTGGACGCCAACGGCCTTCCTATTATTACGATTGATGATGGCGAAGTCGAAGTAGAACGCTTTCCAGCCGATGTCGTCACCGGACGGGCTTCATTGAGTTCGCGTAGCGCGCACCTCATCGAGGTCATCTACAATCAGGAATTGAGGGCCAATGGCGATGCCGATGACCCGCAGACGCTACCTGCACTCGACCACAGTGGTTTTCTCAACAAGGCCGAGCGGCGCGTAGTTAACGAGTGGGTTGACGTTGGTGCACAGTATTTCAATAGTTTCTTCGATAGCAGTGGAAATCCGCGTGGTGTCACTTCGCTTGACGAAGGCGATTTTAACAACATTGTTCACCCAATCTTGATGAGCCGCTGTGCCAGCTGCCACCAGCCCTTCGGAACTGTGAACGGTTTGCCAGACCCGAATAACCCGCTTCCGGGCTTTGTCGGCAATCGGTTCGTGCTTACCGGCAATCCACCCGGCGATATGAATGTCACGCTTAGTGTGGTCAACAATGTCTGTGATCCAAGTCTGAGTCAGTTATTGAGTCGTCCAGCGTCGACGGGCGTGAATCCAACGCATCCACCGGTTGATCCGGCGGCACCGGTGCCACAGGCGATCCTCCCCACTACGGATCAGGATTATCAGGACATCTTTGCGTGGATTGCGGCGGGCCAGGTATCTGCCACCTGTCCCTGATTATGAATATGGGTCTGTGTAGATGTGAGGTATGTAAGCTTATTCTGCGCTGCGGTACTAACAGCCGGTTGCGATAACGTCGATGTCAGCGACCAGATCACGGGCGATACATTGTGCTTCTCGTATTTCGATCAATGTGTTAACCAGAAATTCGATCAGGTTATTACCGGCCCCTTGAGTTGCTCGGGCAATGGGGGTGCCGCGTGCCACAATATCGCGGGCGGAGTTGGCGGCACATTTAAGATTCATGCGAACGCGCAGACAAATACTTCCGAGATGGAGGGCAACTTTTTCGCGGCCAAGGCCTTTGCAAATCTAAATGCGCCGGCAAATTCATCCCTATTGCTAAAGCCCCTAGCAAATTCTGGCGTTAATCATGGTGGCGGCGACGTAATTCTCACTACGACTGATCCAGTATATCAAGAAATAATTCGCTGGATATCATCGCCAGTTCAGGACCCCACCCCGGTCGATGCTAATGAGAATCCGGCGTGTGCGACGTTATTTGTTGGCGGTGCATGCGCCAATCCCTGATAACTCTTATGACTGCAGCAGACAAGACTTGGTCTCGACTGGTGCTCGGATCCGGCGGTGGGAAGGAATGCGCAAGGGTTTCCTAATTTTTTTTTCTTTCAAATATCGCTCATAGGAGGTGTACACGCCGCAAAGCTCTATCAACGCGTAGAAGTGACTGACCCATTTATTGAGTTGCGTACAGGACCGGGGAGAAGCTACCCAATCTTTTATGTTGCCGAGCGAGGTGAAAAGGTGGAAATCCTCAAACGCAAGACAGATTGGTTTAAGGTGCTTACGGAACGTGGAAAGACAGGATGGGTAGGCCGTGCCCAGATGGAAAATACCCTGGTAGACGCGGGGATCAAGAAATCATTCCGCGACTTGCTAGTCGAGCAATATATTCGGCGTAGGGTAGAAGTCGGATTTGGTGTCGGTAGGTTCGAAGATGAAACAGTTACAAGGGTACGTGCCGGTATAAGCCTAGGCGAACATTTTATGGCCGAGCTTTCGATCGGACAGGTTTCAGGTTCTTTTTCGAGCTCGCGCCTGATAGACGTTAACTTGATTGCATATCCAGCCCCCGAGTGGCGTGTGTCACCATACTTTACGCTGGGTGTAGGCAAGTTCAAGAACGATCCGAAAGGAACTCTAGTGGGTGCGAGTTCAACAGAGGATACGTCGGCAAATGCTGCAATCGGAGTGCGTTATCATGCTACTCGCAAACTCATGCTTCGGGGAGACTTAAGAACTTATGTTGTCTTTATTGACGACGATCGATCTGACGACTTTCAGGAGTTTACGTTTGGGCTCGGATTTTTCTTTTAGGTCATGACCAGTCATCCGAGTAAGGGATTTTGCTTTCTTTTGGTTTTAGGTTTCTTGGTAGGCGCACCCGGCGCTTTTTCACAGACTCAGGAAAAACCCGAGGCGCAAGAGCAGGAACAGGTCATACAACCAGATCTAGAAAGGAGGGACATCAAGATTCCGCGTATTGATACAGAGAATTTTGAGGTCGGTTTCTTTTCTGGGATATTGAGCGTTGAGGATTTTGGCTCAGAAAGCGTTACCGGTGCACGAGTTGCCTACCATATCACGGAGGATTTTTTTATCGAGGTTGAGGTTGCAGAATCGACAGTATCCGACTCTTCGTTTAGAGACCTTGGGGCGCCACTGTTCCCAAACGAGGATGAGGACTTGGAATATTACAGCGTGTCGATTGGCTATAACGTGTTCCCGGGAGAGATTTTTATCGGCAAGAAATGGGCGATGACCAGTGCTGTCTACATTCTGGCAGGTGTAGGTAACACCGACTTTATTGACGAAGACCTTACCACCGTAAATTTTGGTATCGGTTTTCGTATCTTGCCCACTGATTGGCTGGCTTTTCATGTAGATATGCGCGATTACGTTTGGGACTCGGATTTAGTTGGCAGAAATGAACGCACCAACAACTTCGAGCTAAGTCTTGGTTTTACCGCTTTTTTCTAGATAGGTAGTTTGTATTATGAATGTTTCTATTTTGATTCGAACCTGTTTTCTCATTTCGTGCGTTATCACATTGTCCATGTCAACCGCGAGTGCGGCGAAAGTGGGTGATTTGGCACCGAACTTCACGTTGAAAAGCGCAACGGGAACGAACTTACGACTTAGTGAGTTTCGCGGCGAAGTGGTGATGATTAATTTTTGGGCCACCTGGTGTGGACCGTGTCGGCAAGAAATGCCGGTACTGGAGAAATTATACAGTCGTTATCGCCAAGTTGGTTTCAAGTTGTTGGGTGTGAGCATCGATGAAAAGAGCGCCAAGGCCAAGAACATGGCCAAACGACTAAAGGTTAATTATCCGATTCTGTTTGATTCGGACAAGATCGTGAGTGAACTCTATGATGTGGATGCGATGCCAACGACGGTGATGGTCGATCGGGATGGCAGGGTTCGTCATATTTATCGTGGCTATTTGCCGGGTCACGAGGACAAGTATCAGTCTAAGATACGCGGTCTGCTAAAGGAATGAGGGCGCTGAGCTCAATTGCTATTGCATCGTTGCTCGTTGCAACAAGCGCTTTGTGGGGTTGCGGGGCCAAGCCTTGGGTGAAGCCGTATGAGCGGGAAAAGTTGGCCGATCCGATCATGGCTTTCTCGCGGGATCCACTGTCCGATAAGCATCGACAGCATGTCTACGAGGTACGAGAGGCCGCTCGTGGCGCAGGCGTTTCACAGGGGGGAGGGTGCGGCTGCAACTAGCGCCTCACATTCACCCGCGAACGATGCTGTGCACAAGGCGCTACTGATTTGCGGAGTGTTCAATGCTTAGCCGAATGGCGGCGAGGCTGGTTATCTATCTGACCCTGTTCACATCAGGTCCTGTCATGAGTCAAGCAGCCGTTTTACCAGAAGAACGTTTGGATACGATGTACCACTCGTACGATGGGGGTGGCGTAGAGGTTGATGGACCTGCCCTGTTAGTGCGCAAGAATTTCGCCGAGAAAGTATCGGTCGCCGCAGCCTACTATGCCGACGCCGTGAGTAGTGCCTCGATCGATGTGTTGACGACGGCGAGTCCGTTCACGGATGACCGCACCGAATCGGGATTAAGCATTGATTATCTGCGCCGTAACACACTGATGAACCTATCCTTCAGTACAAGCGACGAGGAAGATTACCAGGCCGATACAGTAAATCTCGGCCTTGCTCAGGAACTGTTCGGCGGAATGACGACGTTGACGCTGGGTTACAGTGTTGGCAATGATGTCGTTAGCCGCGTTGATAATGAATTTGAAGACGAAATCGATCGTTATAGCTATCACCTGGGCCTATCCCAGATACTGAGCAAGACATTGCTCCTCAATGTCGACTACGAAGCGATTGCCGATGACGGATTCTTGAACAGCCCTTACAGGGTGGCTCGCATCTTAGGCGCGTTCGTTCCAGAACGTTACCCGCGAACACGCGAGAGCCAGGCTCTAACCTTTCGAGCCCTTAAGTACTTGCAATCCGGAAAGTCGGTCCGTGCCGAGTACCGACGATTTTGGGATACCTGGGATATCTCTGCAGACACGTTAGAGTTCGGTTTTAATAAATACTTCGGTCGGCGCTGGTTGATGGAGCTCCGTTATCGATACTACACACAAGATGCTGCATCGTTTTACGGTGATAACTTTCCAGCTGAACAGAACTTCATGGCACGCGATAAGGAGCTAAGTACATTTACAAGTAATTCATTGGGTGGCAAGTTCAGCTATACGTTTCTGCAAGACGGCGACGGTGCCTTAGGTAGAGGAACGTTTACTTTCTCTTACGATTCCATTGAATTTGATTATGATGATTTTACAGATATTCGCAATGGCAAGTTGTTTTCTTTTGACGCTGATGTGATCCAGCTTTTCATATCGTTATGGTACTAGCGATTTCCCTGAGGTGGAAACAATGGTGCATAAACTCAAATCACTATCGATAGCAATTATTATTACTGTGCTGGCTGGCGGTGCCTATGGACAGTCTTCACAAAACGACTTTCGCGCTTTAGACGAAAAGGCCCAGTCATTGAAGGAAGAAGTCCTGCAGCTTAATCGTGACTTGTTTCTGCTGGAAGAAGAGCTGCTCTTTCCAGCGACGACGCAGGTGGCCGTCTTTCTATCCATGGATGTAGGCGAGTTATTTCAGTTGGACTCGGTACAACTCAAGATTGACGACAAAGTAGTCACAAACTATCTCTATACCGAGCGCGAAATAGATGCGCTGTTCCGAGGTGGTGTACAGCGACTTTACAGCGGTAACTTGCGAACCGGGAAACATGAACTCGTGGCACTTTTCACAGGCAGAGGCCCAAAGGGCCGTGACTACCGTCGGGGTACAACATTGGTCGTCGAAAAAACGACCAATCCGAAGTACATAGAACTAAAGATCATCGACGATACGCAGAAGCAACAACCTGGATTTAGCGTAAAACAATGGGAGCAGCTATAAACCTGTGAAGCTACTCGCTTGCACAAAGGTCGGTAGTCTACCGGTGCGACTGGGTGTAGTCGGTGTCGGCGCCATGTTGGTTATGGCGTTTAGTGCTACGACATACGCTAGAGATGGGCGCTGGGGAGAAGTAAAGGATCCACACTTCGGTGAGGTATTGTTCCATTTTTATCAACAAAAATACTTCTCTGCCATTACGCATTTAATGGCCGCACAGGCCGAGCAGCGGATAGAGCATCACAAGGATGAGGCTGAGATATTACGTGGAGGTATGTACCTATCCTACGGCCTTCACCGCGAGGCGGGCAAGATATTTCAGCGACTCATAGATGAAGGCGCGCCACCTGACGTGCGTGATCGTGCCTGGTTCTATTTGGCGAAAATTTGGTATCAACGCGGCTATCTCGAGCAGGCGGTAGAAGCACTATCGCGAATTCAGCAAGCTTTGCCCGGCGCTTTACAGGAAGAGCGCCAGGTGCTGGCAGCGCTATTGTTAATGAAACGCGAGAGATACAAGGAAGCGGTACAGGTACTAGGACGATTTTCGGGTCGGTCAGAGTGGGCCTCCTACGCTCGCTACAATATGGGTGTGGCTTTGGTTAAGGCTGGTGAAAAGAACGATGGTGTAAAGCTTCTGGAGGATATCGGCGAAATGCGGGCCGACGACAATGAAATGAGAGCGCTCAGGGACAAGGCCAATCTGGCGCTGGGCTACGCGTTCTTGC
>Ga0224508_10000557_pt1 | contig 36295 bp, 59 predicted proteins | sample SF_Jan12_sed_USG_4_FD_170157 | JGI IMG/M metagenome (GOLD analysis project Ga0224508, IMG submission 170157) | Sediment microbial communities from San Francisco Bay, California, United States - SF_Jan12_sed_USGS_21 | ecosystem: Environmental > Aquatic > Marine > Sediment | place: USA...
GACGAGGACGAGCCGAACGCGGACGACGAGGAGCTGCCGAAACCGAAGCCGCTCAAGGAGCTGATCGTCGTGGGCATGGAGGTCGAGTTCTTTGTGCCGAACGACACCGAACCGCGCATCGGTATCGTGAAGCGTGTCGACGCGATGGAGGGCATGGCGCCGTCGGCGCTGGTGCGCGAGGACGGCAAGCCAAAGAGCACGCGCGTTCCGATCGTGCTCGGGCGCATCACACCGCTTCCAAAGGACGAGGACGCCGCACCCGATGGTGAGCCTGCGACCGAGGTCGGTAGCGTTGGGAAGCTGATATGAGGCACGACGCCAACTGCGAGTACTACGACGGCAAGTGCGCGTGTGGTCACGACGACGCCTTCCTGGTGCTGCTCTGGGTCGAGATGTTGGACCGCACCAAACGCCTACCGGTGCCCGAATGGGTCAAGGACTCGTTCGCGCACCTGGTGCGGTCCGATACCAAGTCACCGACGGTGTTCGATGCGCTCGCGCCACGGACGATCGACAAGATCGACTCGAAGCACGACATCACCCAGGCGGACCTGCAGCTATGAAGGGGCTCTCGCGTGACGAACTCCAGCCGTGTTGCGTGTGCGGCAAGGGCCTGGCACACAACGGCATCCAATGCTTCAAGGTCCACATCGAGAGCCACCTGATCGACCCGAACGCGCTCAAGCAGCACACCGGGATGGAGATGCTGACGTCTCCTGAGATCGCTAGTGTGTTGTCACCCGTAACCGAGTTTACCAAGCCGGTGATCGCGGTCGATGTTGTGCTCTGCCAGGGCTGCGCGATCGAGGCGAGGTTCTGGCAGGTCTACGCGAAGGACGGCGATTGATGATTAACATGAACCCGCTGTCGGTCGTGTTCATTCTCGTCGTGCTCTACGCGATCTGGTGGTTTGCTTTCTGGGTGTGCGGTGTCGAGGTGGTGCCCCGATGAAGGTCATCTCGGCGACGGTGCTGGAGGACTACCACTGGAACCGCGACAACGAGTACGGCAATCTCGAGGTCGTCGAGCGGCGCATCATGGTCGACGACGGGCCGAACCTCGACATGCTTCGCGGGTCGGCGCTGCACGCCGTGCTCGAGGACCCGGAACGCTACCGAGGCTACGACGGTGAGTACCCGTTGCTGCGGTACAAAGAAGGCGACTTCGTGCAGGAGTTTGCCGCCGCATCGATCTACCAGTTGCGCGACGAGATCGGTACGGCGACGCACGAGGTGCGCGCGTCGTTCGAGGTCGACGACCTGGTGCGCGTGTCGTGCAAGTGCGACGGTCTCTACGGGAACCGTGGCGACGAGTACAAGTGCCCGCGGAAGCCGATCGACCTATCGCAGTACGAGGAGTCGTACCAGTGGCGGATCTACGCGCACGCGTTCGGCGTCGCACAGATCCGCTATCACATCGTCCGCTTGGACATCCCCAAGCGGAACCCGATCGCGCTCGTGAAGGACTACAAGCCGCTTGACCTGTACGCCTACACGAACCTCGCGCGTGACGTCGAGGAGCTCGTTCGCGAGTTCTGGATGTTCGTCGAGGAGCGATCGTTGGAGCCCTATTTCCGTGAGGCAGAGGAGGACGACAGCCCGTGGGCAAGAACAAACCGCAGACGGTAGAGCTAACCGACGACGCGATCGAGCGTGCTGCAGCCGAGGGGACCATCGACTGCAACGCCGATCCGCGGATCACCAGCACCTATCGCAAGGACTCGGGCCGAACGGTGACGGTTTCGCTCACGACCGACACCGCATTGACCATGCGCGCCTCGCAGGTCGCCCGACTGATCGTGCTGTCCCAACGGGAGCAGCAGGGCAATGCCTAGAATGCCGGACGACGGCGAGGCGATCCAGGTGGAGGTGACGGGCGGCACCCAGGACTGGACGGTCACCGGGCTCGCGAAGTGTCGCGACTACACCAGCTCCGACCAGGTGCAACACAAGGGCTGCGGAGAGCCGATTTTCTGGTGCCGTACGCCCGGTGATCGCCCCGCCCCTGCCGATACGTATCCGAACAACGAGGGCGTCTACCAGGCGCACCACATGACCTGTATCGAACGGCGCCGCGAGGACGATGCGCGACGTGCCGGCAAGCTGCCGCTACCGGATCCGAAGCCGAGCTGGCGCGATCGAGCGGCGGGAGATTCGTGATGGCCGCAAGGGATGAAGATCTGCGAGCTGTGTACCAGCGTCTCGTAAAAGAGTTCGGTGGATCCACACCTCGAACCAAGACCGAGCAGCGACGCATCGCCTTCGAAGAGATCCTTCGCAACACGCTGAACGAGCAACGCGCGAAGAAGATCGATGAACTCAAGTACCCAGGCAAGAAGGCCAAGCTTGTCGACGGTCCGCTTGCCGGTCGCGTCGTGCGAGTCGTCGCGCATGCGCTCGACTTGCGCATCGTCGTTGGCCCCGACGGTGGCTTGCTCGATAGCGCGTGCTGCAAGGACTGGATCTACGCGGGCGCCGTGAGCGACTACGTTTTGACCGAGGATGTCGTCGACGGACATCCCGCGTACGCGTTTCAACCACGCGGCGGTGGCGGTCGCGCGTATCCCAAATAGGGAGGAGAACCGATGTCGTTTGTGGTCCCCAGCTCCGCGCTTTCGACTGCTGTCGATTTGCTCGTCCAACACGAGACACGACTCGCAGCCGACCATCGCGCGGAACGATATGACCTACAGGCCGAGCGCGAGCTATTGAGCGTGACGCGCGAAGCGATCAAGGAGTGCCAGACGGTACTCGATAAGGCGCGCACAGATGGACGTCACGGGCGCCGACATCGCCGGCAACATTCTTGACTTATGTCCGGATTGTTCGCTAGCGTCTGTGTGTCGGGTGGCGGTGGTAGGAGCCTAGTCACTGTGTTCCGCTGCATACTCAAGGGCACGTCGGTGGTCACCTTTCGTGCGAACTGGCAACGAGCGGCAGCTCGGTGGTGACCATGCCAGGCAACCTACGCGGACCCCGCTACTCGGCATCCATGAAGAGAGAGTGCCATACGCGACGGCGGGCGCTGACCTGGTGCAAAGGTCAGCGCCGCGCCTGAGCGACCGGAGGTCTCCCCATTGCGAGAACAGGACCGCATGCGCTGCCCGCACTGCAGCGCCGTGATCGCCATCGTCGTGCACCAAGAACCACTCAGCGACGACGAGCGCACGATCACGGAAGAGATCACAGAGATCGCGTACAAGTACGGCATGTCGTTGAAGCACGTGCAGGGTCGCGATCAGACGCGAGCAACGGTTCGAGCCCGCGCGCACATTGCCCATCACCTCCGCGACAAGCACCGGCTCACGCTCAGTGTAATCGGTCGCATCCTCGGCAACCGCGACCACTCGACGATGTCGAATCTGCTCTCCAAACACCCATTAAGGATTGTGGACAACCCAGGGGATAACTCAGTGGACAACGTGTCGACACCTGCCGACGCCGAAAGTTGCCCACAAGTTGCCGACACGTTATCTACAGATTTGTCCACAGGTGAAGAGACGTCGTGCTAGCGACTTGCGCCATATCGACCCCAGTTATGAACAACCCAACAGCAACAAGTTATCTCTCTAAGAGAACTAAGAAATTGTTGTATAGCACCAGCGGGATGCGTGGCCAGGCGGCTCTGCCCGGTTTGCGGATCACTGTTACCCCGACCCGTTCATGGGTTGGGTTCGACCATGATGCGACGGCCGCGGCGGTGCCGCTTGGCCACGTCCCTACCTCCAAACCAAAAGGGAGCACGCTATGAAGCAGTACATCATTTTCGCGACTGCGATCCTCTTCCTGACTGGCTGCAGCACGAACGAAACAACGGCGCCGGGGGTCGTCGGTATCGATGAAGGTGCGACGCTGCTCCAGCAAGGCGGCGACGCCGACGAGGTCGCGGTCGGCGCCGTCGAGGACGTGCTCGAGCCGCCGATCGGTGTTGCCGGCTTCCCACGCGTGCCGGGCGACGAGCACAAAGGCGCGGCGCAGCACATGATCGTCTTGACCGGTGATCACCAGGGCGAGATCTGGTACTCGTTGCCCGACGTCGAGGCGGACGAACTCGACGACTCGGACGTGATCATCATCGTCTACGACGCAGGCCGCGTTGAGGAGTCGACCTGGGGCGGAATCAAGGACCGGTTCCGGAACACGTAAACGGCTGGGCTCGTCGGGACCAGCTCGGCGAGCCCTTCCCCCCACTCACTCAACGGAGGTCGAAAGACGATGCGATACTTACTAGCACTTCTACTGGTCGCGATCCCTGCGACCGCCTACTCGGGCACGATCCACGGTCTCGATTACGTCGTGACGCAAGGCACGGCCATCGTCGTCGAGTGCGACCGTCACGAGCCCGGCGACTTCCCTGACATCGACTGGAACTACAACGGCGGCGACGACCAGCGACTCGCGCGGACGAGCCAGGCGCTCAACAACGGCATCTGGTACTCACCGGACTTCCCGAACGGCGGCGGCGCCTACCGGGGCGCGGCGATTTCCGATGGGCCGAGCGTCGCGTCGGGGCGCGGTGTGTTTCGCTACCTCGGTGCCAACGGTCAATGGCAACAGGTCGTGATACGGATGCGTGTCGACCCATCAAGGGAACTTGAGACGCTGTCGCCGATCGACAACGTCGACTACCAGTTCCCCGACCCACGCGCGGCGGGCGAGTGGATTCACCAGCTCAACTGCCAGAAGACGGTCGAGTTGCCCGGTGGGCAGACGGGCGTCGTTCCCTACTACGGGGCGCACATGGTGCCCTACGACTACAACCCGACGCCGACGACGTTCGAGATCCAGGAGATGTCGACGGTCGACGTGCCGGCGCTCTTCGGGATGATGTCCTACGACGACGCGTACGCGTCGACCGCGGCGGGTGCCGCGGCGCTCAACAGCGGCTCGGCCTCGAACCCGTACGGTCCCAACTCGGTCGAGGGCCAGAAGTATGCCTGGGACAACATGCAGACGATCATGCGTCTGATGGAGACCGGGCCAATCGAACCCGTACCCGGCGAGGAGGCGACGGTGTCGGTCAGGCTCGACGAGTTCGGCGATTACGTCTGGCTCACCGAGTGGGTGATCCTCGGTCCGATCCTCGGTGACTGGGCGGCGGCAGCGGAGATCGGGCCGTCGAGCTGGAACGACGACATGGACGCGGCCGTTGGCAACTTCGAGAGCTACATGACGATCACAGACGATCCGCAAGGCCTGTTCGAGGCGGAGTCGGTGTCGGTCGAGCCCACGAGTTGGAGCGGAGCGAAGGACTACTTCCACCCGAGACACAACCGCTGGCGGTAGGTTTGTCCGCGGGCCTGGTGCGGCTTAGAAAACGGGGCGCTCGATGAGAAGTTCTCGCGTGTGTCCTTTGATCTATGAGGGACCTGCCGGGCCCGCGGCTTCAACTTCGGAGGGACGACCCTATGCTTGGAGATCCAAGAATCGACTGGGACTTTCTCGACACGCCTCCACCACCGGTCATTGAGCGGTACGGTCGGCGCGACGACGGCGACGGTGACAGCAGCGGTCGCCGCGTCGTCGCACCGGAGCGGATCGTGTTCGTGCACGAGCACCCCGGCCGGTCGTGGCGCGTGTTCATGATCTGCGCGACGGTCGGCTGGGTCGCGCTCCTCGTGTCGAGCTGGTGGCAATGAGAGCCAAGGTCATCAAGTCGAACGAGTGGTGGGAGATGGATCAGGACGAGCGCCAGGCGTTTGCGGACGGCACTGATCGCGTGATCACGATGGAGGAGGAGAACGACGGCCTCGGCGTCGTGATCCACGCCGAGGTGTTCGATCGCGACAAGCGCGGCCTGTTCATCTATCGGGCACGGAACACATTTCCCGAGAGGTTTACGCTGCCCCACGCGGACTGGTGCGCGATCGTCGAGTGGTGGGCGATCAATCAATGGGAGGCGACGGGCAACGACGAGAACACGAACGATAGCTTTGACGAGGGCGAAGTAGCCGAGGTAGAACCCAAGACGGAGGTGCCGAAGTGAGCAGGACATCGTTGCCGATCAACCCCAACAACCCAGTGCCGAAGGACTACTTGCTCTTCAAGCGCACGCGCGGTGGTACGGAGCGAGAGATCGGTCGCGTGACGCGCGGCAAGTTCTCGGGACGTGTCGAGATCACGCCGGACGAGCTTGCGTCGATCTTCCGGCTCGAATGCGGAACACCGACTGTCTCACTGGACGACGCGAAGGTGCTCGTCCCGTTTGAGCAGTACGAGGCGGCCGAGGAACAGATCAAGCAGCGCGACGAGTTGATTCGCAAGATGGACGAGGTGCTCGCATCGATCGCGCCGCCCGTTGCTGGCGAGACGAGCGTCGAGGCGATCGTTCGCACCATTGAGGATCTGAAGGTGAAGCTCGCCGCAAAGAAGACGACGCGCAAGAAGGCCGCATCGAAGGCGAAGGGGCCTGTCGAGCCGCGCGAGACTGTCGCGCCAGGGGCGGCAGAAGCGGTGGGAGGCTCGGCGGCCCCTTCTTCTGACACCGAGACAAAAGGGAACGCGTTGCTATGACCGACGAAGTCCTCGATTACGACTCGACCGAGTCGCAGCCCAAGGGGCCGCGCGCCATCGTTCGTGTCGTTGGACCGGTGATTGGTCCAGCACCGCTGCAGACGTTCCTGCAGAAGCTCGCCGACGAGGGAATCTACCCTGGCGATTACCAGGTGCTAATCGTCGGTTCGGCGACCCCGAAGACGAAGGCTGGTCTGATCAAGGCGGCCGGCGATGGGGAGTCAGCGCAGGTCGAGACGTTGCCGGCGTTCATCGTGATCTACGCGGTGACCTCGTGCGAGCACCAGCTCGACCCCGTTCTATGCAAGGACTGCCGCCCGGCCAAGCCGGCGGCTCACTAGTTTTCGTCGCGGCTCCAACCGACCGCGGCGACCGCTGGGTCGGGCTCGCCAACCTTTGAGCGGGCGGGCGATCACCCGGCTCAGCACCTGACTTATGACACGCATCCCCATCCAGCCGTGCTTCCGCGAGGAGCACATGCAGATCCAGCTCGCGTCGATCCTGAAGATGGACGGCGTGCTCAAGCCTGGTGTCGTCTTCCACCACTCGCCGAACGAGACTGCGATGGGCGCACGGTGGGTGACGAAGCTGCTACGGAGCGGCATGCAGACCGGCTGGCCTGACTTTGAGTTCGTCGACAACTTCGCCGACATCTACTCGTGCGCTCGCTTCTCGGCGTTGGAGTTGAAGATGCCTGGCGGTTCGCTGTCGAAGGCACAGCGCGCGACACGTGACCGGCTGAAAGCGACGGACGCCAACTGGCACTGCGCTCGGTCGATTCCCGACGCTCTCGAGACACTCCAGGAGTGGGGCCTCGTGCGTCGGGACGTGGAGTGGTTTGAGCTGTGACGGACTGGTGCTGGCTCGCCGCAGACGCGGCCAAGGTGCGACCGTGGAAGGCCCGGAAACACAGCGGGGAAACGGTGGGATGAAGAACCACACGAAAAACGCGCCCCCACCAGTGGGCACCAGTCCGAAGACATTGGATCGAAGGGAGTTTCGAGTCGCCTCGTCGGCCTCGAAGGAGGTGGGCGTGGAACTTTCTGGGGAGACGAAGCGCCCAGACGAGGCGGCTCGATCACGATCATCACACACAAGGAGGCACCATGATCACGAACAAGATGGTCAGGTATGAGGCGCCGGAAGGTGGGACGGGTTGGTTCGACATCACGGAGGTGCTGAGCGTGGCGCCGTGGAAGGGGCTCAAGGACGAAGCCAAGGAGCAATACCTGATTACGTTCCGTGGACACGAAGAGGGCTTTGGCATGACAGCGCGCCCGCACGCGGTCCGAGCGAAGAGGACCGAGGCGCTGGAAGCTATCTTCGCACAGCACTTCAACGCGTAAAACGAAGGAGGCACCCCATGATCGACTTTGCTGCCATCGCGTTCTCGCTGATCGTGGCGAACGCCGACACGCTGCAGCACCAGGTGGACGTCTGTGGTCCACGCGAGGAGCTGATGGAGTACGCGTCGCCGCTGACCTTCTGGTCGGAAGCGATCGACGCCCAGCAATGCACGCCGCTCCAGATCGAGAACGGCCAGTGCATCGAGGACGGTCCCGGCCGACAGTCCTTCCGCTACCGCTACCAGACCAGCGAGGGAATCAAGGTCCTCGTTGCCCTCCAGGAAGGCGACCAGACCGTCCTCGAGGACCACAGGCAGCTCGACACGCAGCCCTATTGCAACGTCGGGTTGCTGGTGGAGCCGGGCGCCTATGAGCCGTTCTTCATCACGGTGCTCACGCCACCGCTGAGCTCATCGCTCGTCGGTACGTCGCTCGACATCGACGAGTACTGGGAGGCCTACGGCATCAACCGGTGCGGTCCGAACCCGTTCAAGTTCGCCGGCCACACCCCGGCCGAGGCCCACCTCCACGCGGCCCAGGTGGCGAGCGGTCACTTCCACCTGATGGACCTCCTCACGGGCAACCTGGAATGGCGCCTGATCGGGGCGTGGTGCGAGGGCTATGTCTCCTACCTTCGGAACCAGAACCTGGGCTTCATGGTGCCGCCCGAGCGCCGGGAGTTCCGCACCTGGCTCTTCGATCAACTGGAGATGCTCGACCCGTTCAACATCTTCGGCGACGCCGATACGGCGGTCGAGGAGGGCGAGGCGCCACCGATCGAACCCGAGCTCGAGTCGGCGACGTGGACCGATGTCAAGGGGGTGTTCCGATGATCTGGTACGCGCTTGCGTTCCTGCTCGTGTGCGTCATAGCGGCGGTGTTGGGGCACGCCCACCGACAACCGAGCCAGTGGGACCAATACATGGCGAGCCACCAGGCGGCCGACAAAGCCGAGGCGCGGCGCCGAGGCGAGTGGATGGACAAGCGACAGGTGCTTGAGGATGACGGGCAATGAGCAACTTCCTACAGACGCTCTCGATCCGGTTCCACGGACACGGACGCCGGACCGAGCCCATCGCGGGCGTCAAGAAGACGCCGATCCTCCTGAACCTCGACCTCATCACCGCCGCTTGCCCGGACGCGTCGGAAGACCGATCGCAGGTCTGGTTTGCCAACGAGGACGAGCCTTACGTCATCGAGATCGCGTTCGATAAGCTCGCGATCCTTCTCGGCTGTCGTGATGGACCGGGTTGAGTCGGAGCTACGGGCGGAGGTGGCTGGGCTGCGATCGATGCTTGGCCTGGTGAAGACGCACCTGCTCGCCGGCCGGACGACCGACGCCATCGCCGTCATCGAGGACACCTTGCTCGAACGCAAGCGCGAGCGCCGACGCAAGGCCGCCAAGGCCAGGCGGGAACGCAAGTGACGCACTACGAGAGTGATGCGAGCTTCAAGCATTCACAGGAGGTGGCGGCACGGCTCTTGCGGCACGACCTCGGCATGTCGCGGCACTGGCGTAATAGCGCCTACGACTACCGTCGCGCCGTCTGTAGGGACGGCATCGTGCAGGCCAGGTACACCACGCGCTGCGCGAAGCTGGTCAAGTGCCCACGGTGCCGCAACTGGCTGCGCGGCAACCACCGGATCTAAACTAGGAGGCACCCAATGGGAGTTAGCACCGACGCTTTGCTCTTCTGGGGCATCGCGTTCCCCGACGAGTACGACAGAGAAGAGGAACGCGACGACGACGAACCGAACCCGCTCCGCTCGGACTGGGAGACGGTCTACTGCGAGGCCCGCGGCCTCAAGCGACCGCACGTCGACTGGATCGAGGACGGCAAGCACGGCTGGGATCCCGCCACACCCGAGCAACGCCAGGCACTCGACGCCTACCGCGAGGCCAGACGGCAGCTCATCGACGCCTGCCCCTGCGAGATCACGTTCCATTGCAGCAGCGAGTCCCCGATGCTTGTCGTCGCGCTCAAACGGACGCTACAAAAGGCTCGCCGAGGGTACCCCGTCGAGCCCGAGCTATCGATCATCAGTGTCGACGAGCGGGCTGCCTTCGAGGAGTTCATGGACCTGCTGAAGATTCCATCCGACGGACACTGGCCGCGCTGGTGGCTCGCGAGCTATTGGGGATAACAATGCCAAACGACGAAAACAGCAGCATCGCACTCTGGTCGCAGACGCTCATCCTCGCTTGCATGGAGGCCTTGACCACCGCGAACGAAGTGTTCGAGAAGGCGGGCTCGGGCGAGCGCGCCGGCTGTATCGTGGTGCCCTACATCGTCAGCCCTGACGACACGGTGACCTCTGGCATTGCGGTCGATCACGATCTAGGCGCCGCGATGCGGAGAGAACCAGCCATCGCGAAGGCGGCAATCATTGATCTACTCGACGGTGCTCGGAAGATGATCGAGGACCCAAGCGGCGCAACCGAGATGGAGATCGTGGTGAATCGTGAACCCGACTCAGAGTGATAGCTCGTCCAACGCGTTCTGCAGATCGTCGATCACCGCGTCCCGCCACTCCTCCACCGTCTCGGGCAGCCCGTCCGATGGACCATCCTCGTGCGTGTCCAGCGCCTCCCCAAGCCCCTCACCCCACGACTCGCACTCGTCGGCTTTCTCTTCCATCTCCGACTCCATCGCGCTCATCAACTCGCCAGCCTCCCGGTACTCCTCCGCCACCTCTGAGGCCTCCGACGCCGCATCATCCACGACCGACCGCAGCGATTCCAGGTCCCCATCCCACTCGTTCATCGCGTCCTCCACGTTCTCCCGCGCCGCGTACAGCCGGCTCAGCTTGTCCGAACCCGTCATCTCCGACGGTCGCCACGTAGCACAGGCCTCGTGGCGTGCCTTCTTAGGCCCATAGCGGGCCTTGATCCACTTATAGCCTACGCCTGCACTGATCGGCCGCTCACAGGCCTCACACGGCCCCTGTGCCAACCTCGCCTTCTTCACGTGGTGTACTCGCATCTCGGGTGCCTCCTCACTTCTGGTTAGTAATTGACCACCGCCACTCGTGCGCTTGCCACCGCCCCTGGCGGATGTTTTGAAGGGGGAGCGATACGGCCGCTCAGCGTAACTCCCACGCTCGCGGTCGTTTCCAGGAACCCGCAAGCCGTCGCTCCCCAAAACTGTCTTTAGTCGACTTTGATCACCATCAACTTGTCTTTTGGGATCAACGCGACGATCTCTTCCCACGTCGGCGCGTCTTTCTCGCCCAAGAACTCCTCTGCCAGACGACCACCAGAGCCAAACTCGTGCGTGTAGACCGGCCGGCCGAGTGTCGCTTCGACGGCCTTATGAAACTCGTGGAAGGGCATGCACAAGCGTTGCTGGAACAACTGAAATTCGCAGCGCTCGTGGCTGTTCATGTCCTTCCAGGCACCAGATTCGGCCATCGCGATCGCTTGCTCTTTGGTTAATTGTTTCACCTGGTTCTCCTTATGCCGCCAGCAACGCGCCGACGAGTGCCTTCGCCTGTGGTGGGCACACGGCGTTACCGAGGCCCGTGATGATCTGCGCCCGCGTCGCCCCCTCGGGCCAGCGGTAGTCCTCGGGGAAGCCCATCGCGCGAGCGTTCTCCCGTACGGTCAGCGGCCGGTAGTGGTCGCCGTCGACGACCACCCATTGGTCGCCCGTCGTGATCGTGCGGATGGGCTCGTCGAGCGCGACGCCGGGGTGGTTCGTGACGTGCTGCGATAGAAACCGTCGCCCGAGCCGCTTGCGTCCGCGTGCGATCCGCTCGCGTACCTTCTCGGTCGCCTGGTCGACCGGCCGCCACCTGCCCTGGTCCCAGTCGATCGACGGGCCGAACGCGGGCTCGACCGTCGATGGGTTGAGGTCGAGCCGTACTGGCTTCCGCGTGCCGGTGATGAAGAGGCGGCGCCGCCGCTGCGGTACGCCGAAGTGCGATGCGGTCAACACGTGCTCTTGTAGGTGATAGCCGAGGCGCCTGAGCGCTTCGAGCCATAGGTCGTAGAGGATCCAGTCGCTGCGCATCGAGGGTACGTTCTCGACCAGTAGCACGTCGGGTTGCGTGACCTGGGCGCAGTCGACGACCGCCCAGGCCGTTGCGCGGAGCTTGTCGTGGTAGACACGGCGCCGGGGTCGTGAGGCCGAGGAGTTGCCCTGGCACGCTGGTGCGGCGAGGAGCATGTTGAAGTCCGGTAGCGTCGTCCAGTCGGCCTCCTCGAGTCGGGCGCATCGGTGCTCGGCGCCGGGGTGGTTCATCGCGTGCGCGTCGACCGCGAACTGCCAGTGGTTTGCGCAGAAGACGATCTCGGCGCCCGCGTGCTCGGCGCCGATCGATAGTCCGCCGCAGCCTGCGAAGAGGTCGGCGGCCTTCATGAGTCGAGCGGGTTGATTCGTTGCCATGCCCTCGGTCGCTGGTTGTCGTCCGCGCCGATGATGATGTCAGCAGGATCGGTGAGTGGCGTCGAATCGGTGCGTGCTTCGATTCGCAGGCTGTCGAACGCGGTCGCCTTGTCGATGCCATTGCCGACAGCGAGCACGAGGTCTTCCTCGATCCCTTCCTCGATCCCTTCGCCTCGGATGTCTACGGTGATGTGGAGTTTCACGGGGTGCCCTCCGGTTTGGGGTAGCGGCTGGCGACGCATCGGGCGCACGTCTTGCAGCGGTCGGCCTCCGGTAGCTTCCACCAGGCGGCGAACATCACCGTGCGGTCGGTGAACGACCAGTTGTACCAGGGCTTGCCGTGTCCGCAGGCGGTCTCGACGAGGCCGAGCGGATCAGGCGCGTGGAGCTTGGCGCCCCGACGAGGCGCCGGGGGCGCGGCCTTTCAGGCCGCACCCTTGTCAGCACCACTCTTCACGGTCGCGCGCCATGCCTTCGGGTCGACCACCTCGGCCGAGTCGAGCGGGAAGCTCTTTTTCGTCCGCGACCACTTGCCGCTGCCGGTTCGGCCGCAGCCGGTGAAGCTGTTGCTACCAACCTCGCGTACGATGTAGAAGCCCTGCGACATACCCGAGTCGCGGACCTGCACGATCGCGCCAGGCTCGATGCCATCCTCGGTCGCGAGGTCGTTCTTCGCGGCGCCGTTCGTCTTGGCCTTGGCGGCCTTGGCCTTCTTCCCCTTGGGCTTCGGCTGGCCGTTCGTCTCGGTGACCGTACCGCCGAGGAAGGTGCGTAGCTCGTCCATCTTGCCGGTCGATGCTAGGCGGAGCACGGTGCTCGCGTACCGCGTGCCCTTGCCCTTGCCCAGGATACGCTCGGCTGCGGCGTGGATCGATGCGCGCTCTTCGGCGGGAATGCGGACCGCAAACGTGCAGAGTTCGGTGGAAGGATTCTTATTGGCCATCGGGTGCCTCCGTTGGTGTGGTGTGGTTGCTACTGAAACCGGCGCTCGCCCATCGTGCCCCGCCGTCGCGGGGTGGTTGCGCTTGGCACGCTCCTCGGCCAGTAGCTCGCCGCTGCCGCGACCGTCGCGGGGTTGGCGATAACTATCGACTCGGATCGATGAGCGCCTTGTTGCTCGACCAGACCGGCCGGCATTGTGGCGTCTCGCAGGCGATATTGTAGCTCGTCGCGACGCGTATCCACACGATGCCGTCGTCTAGATCCTGTTCTGGCAGGTGTTTTTCGCAGCGGATCTCGCCATCGCACTCGCCAGTCTCGGGATTGGTCGCTTGGTAAAGTTTCACGGCGCCCTCCTTGATTGTTCAGCTTACCTCGTTCGGCGCGTCCGGAGCCTTGGGTTTGCGTGGTGGGCGTTGCCGCCGTTGCCTTCCGTGCTCTCCCGGCTCGCGCCGCACGCCCATAACCCATTGCAAGGCCTGGTCCACAAGCTATGATCGCGTAACTCCGCATGGAATCGTCGAGCGCCGACCGAGCTCGGGTCGTCACACCCAGACATCTGTGGCAGATTGCACTCCGGGCGTTGCTTTTGGCAGTATGTGGATCAGAGAAGGGGGGAGGCACCCACTTGGCCGCCATCAACACACCGCTCCGCAACCGCATGGTCGCGCACGAGGACGTCGACCCGTCGTCGCTTCGACCGCATCCCGACAACTGGCGCCGCCACCCGAACAACCAGCTCGGCGCCCTCGACGGTGCCCTCGCCGAACTCGGCTGGGTGCAGACGGTCATCGTCAACAAGACGACCGGCCACCTGCTTGACGGCCACGCGCGCGTCAAGATCGCGGTCGAGCGCGGCGAGCCCACCGTACCGATTACCGTCGTCGAGATGACCGAGGACGAGGAGTTGCTGTTCCTCGCGACCTTCGACCCGCTTGCCGAGATGGCGGGGACCCACGCGAAAGAACTCGGCTCCATCCTCGAGCGGATCCAGGACGTCAAGTCCTCGCACCTCGACGTGTTACTCGACGCCCTGCGCCGCCGCGCGGGGCTCGCCGCGAAGGTCCTCACCACCAAGCGTTCGTCATCGACGCAGCTCGACGTCGAACCGTTCGAGGTAGGTGAGGTGCGCGAGCTGGGACGGCACCGCGTCATGTGCGGCGACTCGACCGATGCCGAAGATGTGATGAAGCTCTCGGGTCGACCAGAGACCAATACCGAGTCACCGACGCTGCTCGTGACCGATCCACCCTACGGAGTCGACTACGAGTCGCCGGGGCGTGTCGAGAAGCACAAGCCGATCGAAGGCGACGTCACGCCCGAGTCAGCCGAGCATATCTACCGAGCTGCATTTGAGATCGCGAAGGCGTACCTCGCTCCTGGTGGAGCGTTTTATTGCTGCTCGCCCACGGGCGACATCTTCCCGCGCATGATCACGACGATACAGGAGATCGGGTTTCACTATTCGCTGGCAATCATGTGGGTGAAGGATCAGCAGACGTACTCCCGCTGGGACTACAACCCCCAGCACGAGGCGATCCTCTACGGCTGGAAGCCCGGTGCGGAACGCTTCTTCTCCGGGCGTGGCGAGTCGACCGTCTGGCAGATCGACCGCCCGCGCGTCTCGAAGGAGCATCCGACCATGAAGCCGATCGAACTCATGGCGCGTGCGATCCGGAACTCGAGCCGGCGCGACGAGTGGGTCTACGATCCGTTCGGTGGATCCGGCACGACGCTGCTGGCGGCCGAGACGCTCGGTCGTCGGTGCGTGATGATGGAGAAGGACCCGGAGTACTGCGGGCTGATCGCGCGGCGGTACGCCGAGCTCACGGCGGAGGAGGACGAGTGAGCGTGGATTGTATGCACGTCAACATCGCCGACGACGCGAACTTCGGCACCTGCGCGGATTGCGGTGCGAAAAACGTCAGGCGAGCGCTGGCACCGATGGGAGTTCGAATAGCAACGGATGCCGACGGCGACAAGACCTGCGGCAACTGCGACGCGTTCAGCGTGAAGGTGCCATCCGATGACGTCGACGCCGGTAAGTGTTTTGGCTGGGCCGAGCAGGGTACTTGCTGGGTCGACTCGACGATGGTTTGCGACCGATGGTCGCTCGAGAAGCTCTACGACGACGACGGGAAGCGGATCCAATGACCGACGAAAGCGTCCGTCACGCCATCAGCGAGATCATCATCGAGGACCACCCGAGCGGCCTGTGCTGCGAGCACACGATGCCGTGTGCTATCTGCCTCGACGAGAAGGCTGTCCATAACATGAACACGCGCATCTTCGCGCCGTGCTGGTCTTGCCAGGATCACGGCTGGATGACGATTCGCGTCCCAGCATGGGTCGCTCGACTCTTCGGCGGACAACTCGAGCAGTGGCGACGGAGGCCGAGACGCTGAGATGCCGAAGGGAGCCGCATCCCCGAACAGCAAGCAAAACGTCAACGCGGCGAAGCGACAAGCGCAGGCCATCGAGCTACGCCTCGCCGGCCTCACGCTTCAGCAGATCTCCGACGAGCTCGGCTATGCGCACCGCCGCGGCGCAAGCCAAGCGATCGAAGTCGGTCTCAAGAAGATGCTCAGCGTTCCTGCCGAGCAGATGCGATCGTTGGAAAACCATCGCATCGACGCGCTGCAGGCGAGCATCTGGCCGAAGTGCCTCAACGGTGACCTCGATGCGATCCGCGTGTGCCTCCAGATCATGCAGCGGCGAGCCCGCCTCAACGGACTCGACCTCCAGCTTCCCGACACCCAGGTCAACGTGGGCGTGCTACCAGGCGCCGAAGTGAATCTGAATGTCAGCGTCCCCAAAGACCCGGACGCTCAAGAGCGCCTCGCAGATCACCTCCGCGAGGTCGAAGCTATACTCGACGCAAGCAGCCCTGGCGAGGACACACCCGCTCTACCTGGCTGAGTTCGTCTTCCGCCTGAAGGCGCGGAAGTTCGATCGGCTCTGGCATGACGCGGTCCTCGGTGAGAAGCGCGCCATCATCGAGGCGCCCGTCGAGCACGGGAAGACGACGCAACTCTCCGTCGTCGCCGGCACCTGGCTGATCGGCGACAACCCCGACCGACGCCTCATCTCCATCTCCAACTCCGCCGACCAGGCGAAGCAGCGCCTCGGCCAGATCAAGACCGTCATCGAGCACTCGTGGCGCTTGAAGATGGCCTTTCCCGATCGCATCAACGAGAAGACCGGCTGGCCGATACCGGGACTGCGTCGCGAACAGCGCCGCGGCTGGCCGAACGCGTGGCTGCAGGACCGCATCATCGTCGAGCGGTCACCTCGAGCCGCGCTGCAGCAGAAGGAGTACTCGATCCAAGCGATCGGGTACCAGGGCAAGTTTCTCGGCGCGCGTATCGACGGTGCCATCCTCGACGACGTCCTCGACAACGACAACACGAACTCCCCCAAGCTCCGCGAGAACATCCACAACTGGTACAAGGACGTGCTCGTCGGCCGTATCACGAAGAACGGCTTCATCTGGATCATCGGCACCGCGTGGAACGAACTCGACCTGGTGCAGTGGTTGAAGCGCACGCAGTCGAAGAAGATGGGCGGCCAGTACGCGGTCAAGACGTTCAAGGCAGGCCAGGAGCCGTGCATCTGGGAGGAGGAGTGGCCGAAGGAACGCCTTGCCGAGCGGAAGCGCGAGATTGGTACCGTCGCGTACAACCGGCAGATGCTCAACATCCCGATCGGCGAAATGTCGCAGTTCATTCCGATGGGCAAGGTACGCGAGTGTCAGCGTCTCTGCACGGACCCGCCGGGCTGGTTCCATCGCCTCGACGCGGAAGCGCGCCAGCAGTTCCATTGGATCACCGCAGGTGTCGACCTCGGGATGTCGCGGGCGATTGGGAACGCCGAGACCGGGATCGTCGTGCTCGGCCACCACAAGGACGGCTTCCGCCACCTGATCCACTGCCGGTCGGGTCTCTGGGTCGGCACGCCGATCCTCGTCCAGATGCTGATCGTGCAGCACCTCTTTGGTGTCAACGAGTGGCTGTTCGAGACGAACGCCGCGCAGGCCCACGTGGCGGAGATGGCGACCGACACGACGATCATGCGCGCCCTCTGCAAGGAGGACGCGGAACTGGCGTCTCTCAAGATCGACCCCGACCTTGGCGGTCGATTGCGGATGTTCGGCCAGAACACCGGCAGCAACCGCAACGACGAGCGCTGGGGCATCCGTGGGCTCGGCCCGCAGTTCGAGGCGCTGAAGTTCCGGATACCGGGCGACTCGAACCAGCCCGAGGTGTTACCGAGCGTGGAACAGCTCCTCGACGGCCTCTCGAAGTACTCGCCGTTCGAGCACCCAGCCGATCTCGTTGTCGGCCTGTGGCTTGCGCACGTGCGCATGGGTGGCCGTGGCGAGCGCCTCGGCCTCGGCGTTCGGTCGACGCGGAATCGTTGACCGACGATCCCGGAGAGGTCTAGGATGGCTCGTCCGTCACATCCATTCACCGAACAAGGAGGCACCCAATGGTCGCACCGACGACACCCGAGGATCAGTTGGCCTGGAAGGAAGAGACCGATACCGCGCTCGGCGTGGCGCAGCTCGACATGAAGGAGATTCCCGCCAAGCTCACGATCGGATCGCACCTCGTCGGCACGGCCCGCGCCGACGCGCTCGACGCGATCCTGCCGCTACTCTCGCAGACGCGCGAGGCTGTCGTCGAGTCGCGCCAGCCGATGGCGTCCGAGAACGGCTGCAACCAGCGCTGGTCGATGGTGGATCTCGAGTACGACACCGACGAGCTCACCTTCCGGCTCACGGTCAATTCGGGCGACTGGCAGTACCAGGCCGACGTCCTGAAGTCGGTCGAGAAGTCGCTTGCGTTGCACGCGAACCGCATTCGCGAGCAGCAAGCCCGCGCCGCATCCCAACCGGCACCGCTTGCTCAGTCGCGTCAGCCTGCACCACTCGCGCCTCGGTAGGCGCACACGCACCAGGAGGTGCGAGAGATGCCTGAAACGAAGACCGGTCTCGGAGTTCGATCCTTCAAGCACCTCAGCCCATCGGACGGCGGCGATACCTGGCAACGCGTTCCGAAGGTCTACAATCGCAACCTCGTCAACGCGGTATGGGCCGACCAGCAGAAGGCGCGGCAGAGTCGATCGGAAACGTCCGAGGTCCAGGGCCAGGACTACATCGAGCCGCCGTTTGACCTCGACGTGCTCAGCGACCTGTTGCTCGAGAACGTCGACTTCTTCGCGGTCGTGGATCAGTTCGCGATCGACGTCGCGGGGCTCGGTTTCGATCTCGTCGATCGCGAGCAGCCCGGTGGACCCGCGACGGTTCCCGAGCAAGGCGAGATCGAACCGACCGCAGCCTCCGACACGATTGCGCAGCAGCAGCGCGCCGAGGCCGAGAGGTTCTTCGACGAGGTCGCCGTCGACTTCAACGGCAAGAAAATCCCGTTCACCGAGTTGCTCAAGTGCGTTGTGATGGACGAGGAGGCACTCGGCAACAGCGGCATGGAGGTCTCGCGGGACCACACCGCACCGCCTACGCCCGCAGGCAAGCAACCGATCAACGGCCTTTTCCACATCCCGTTTCGCCTGATGCGCCGTCGGTTGCCGGTCAACAACGAGCCGCAGGGCTTCGTGCAGATCGGCGAAGGTGGCAAGCCGTTGACCATGTTTCGCGAGTGGCAGTCGGATCCGACCGCCGAAAGTTCACGCTTCACGGTCGCTGAGCTCCAGGGCCTGTCCGCGCATCGAGGTCGCGACCGGCCGAACGATGATCCGAACGAGACGGACATCGACCGACCAAGAACGAGTTCGCCGACTTCCGTCGGTACCACTCGAGCGAGGTTCACTACGGCGTGCCGCAGGTGATCGCTGCGCTCAACGCCGTGTACGGGCAGATCTACTCGGACGCGCGGAACCTTCGGTGGTTCATCAACCGCTCGGTGCCCGACTGGCTCGTGATGGTCAAGGCGCAGTCGTCGACGCTTCGCGACAATGCGGGGCGCGAGGAGGTCGACGACTTCCTCGACGAGGTCGAGGAGCACATGAAGCACCTGGTGCAGGGCGAGGACCACCGCACCATGATGCTGAAGGTGCCGACCGACATCCTGGAGATGGAGTGGGAGGAGCTGACGCCCGCGCCGAAGGATCAGGACTACCAGGTCTACCAGATCCGGAACCGCGACACGGTGATCCGCGCGTACCGCATGCTGCCGCACCGCATCGGCATCATCGAGACGGCGTCGCTCGGAAGCGGCTCGGGCGAGTCGCAGGAGGAGACGTACAAGCGAGCCCAGATCGATCCCCGCCAGGAGATCATCGAGAAGTTCGTCAACCAGATTCTCGACGATATGGGCTGGGACGCGATCCGGTTCAAGTTCCGCGAGATCGACGTGCTCGACGAACAGCGCGAGATGGGCATGTATACACAGGCGGTCGCATCGAAGGCGCTCACGCTGAACGAGATGCGCCGCTGGCTGTCGCGGATCGTCAAGGACCAGGACTTCCCCGACTACGACGAGCCGGACTCGGATCCGGAGGGAACGGCGCAGGCGAAGACGCCGCTCATGCTTCTCGAGCTGCAACAGGGTGGACCGTTGGTGCTACCGTTCGGCGCGGGCATCGAGCCCTTCGCACCGCCGTCGCCGAACGGCGAGGGCCAGCCGAGCTTCGGTCAGCTTCGCGCACCGGTTGAGATCGATCGAAGCTACGAGGACATCGCCCGCCTGGTTCGCGACGGTCTCGCGACGAAGGTCGAAACGCATAGGCGCCGCTTGTTCGGCGCAGGACGCAGAGGCACGAATGGCCGCCAGGAATCCAAAGCTACCGGCACCGGGAACGCCGATCGGAAGGTACCGGCAACGACGCCGGTTCGATCCACGTAGACCCGCCGAGCCCGCACCGAAGGCACCGCGCGAGACCGCCGACGCCGAATGTCCGAAGTGTCACACGGTGTCGACGACGCGTTTTCGCTACTGCTTTATGATCTGCTCGTGCGGCTGGATGCTGAAGGTCGAGCCGATGCCACGCTTCAAGCGCGAGGACGGCGAAGGCTACACCGTCTCGACCGACGTGCTCGGCGAGGTCGCACCGATCGGCTGGGAGCAGGCCCACCTCTGGCCAGGCCTCGGGACGGTGATGCGGTTCTGCCAGGCATGCAAGTCGCTCAAGCTGCAGGTGAAACGATCGAAGGGTCTCGTCGTGACGACCTGCACCTGCGTGTCGAAGCACTGCCGGCACACCGAGCAGCGTGGCGAGCACTGCAACTACGCGCATGCGGACGCCGCCGCGACGAAGGCGTGCATCGTGCGTGCGCAGGAGGACTGGGTGCGCCGAGGGCTCGCGCGGATCGAGACGGACGACCAGGGCAAGCCGATCGGTGTCCACATGCCGACGCACTCGGACGTCGACAACGCGGAGTCGTTGGCGAAGATGGTGCAGAGTGGGGAGGTACCGTCATGAGAGCTGCGATCGATGTTTATCCGGAGTTGTCCTATTTCGGCGCGGAGATCCCGCCAAGTGGGCGGCGGTTCTATGGCAATACATTTCCGGGCACCTATGCCAATCGTATGTGGTACCAGACAATCAAGCAGGCCGACGAGATGTCGACTGGCTGGGTTGGTAAGGTACGAGCCGACCGGATCCGGGCGAAACAAAGAGGCACGTCATGAGCTTCACGACTGGCACGCGCGTGATGCTCGAGCCTGTCTTTATGCGTGGTGGCCGATCACGGAAGTGGCGGCGCCGACGCAACAAGCTCCTGATGCGACAGATCCGCGAGTGGAACGCGGGCGGAGCACCGATCGGTCCGCCGTTGACCGATTACGTTGAGCTCGACAGCACGTATTACGTCGGTCGGCAGGACTCGATTCCCGTCGACGCGTCGCGTTTTAGCGAGGGTGCCGCTCGTTGGTGGAAGGAAGGAGAGAGCTGATGTGGCAACTGTTCGAGCCTCGGCTCCGGTGCGATTACTGCTTGCGCATGGTGCGGCGTTCGAAGCTGCGCGTCCAAATGCGGCGCGACAGCTACGGACACCTTGACGTCTACGCGACGTGCTGCTGGTCGAAGTGATGCGGCGCCAGATCAAGGTCTCCGATGTGGTACGGCAGGAGGTTCCGGAGGGCGTTGCTCCCGATGCATTGCCCGAGCCGCCGGGCCTCGCTGCCGTCCCTCGACGACCCATGCCGCTCGGCGGACCCACCCGTCGCATCCGTGGCGTCATGCGGCGCCAGTTCACCGCCCTCAACCGTAGCCTGGAGGCGAAGCTCGAGACGTCCGGGCTCGTCGCGGAGGTGGCACGAGACGCCTCAGACTTCCTGCGTACGGCCGACGATGACGCGAAGGCGGCGGTTGGGCGTGGTGGTCAACCTCTCGGCGAATTCAGGCGTCGGGAGATCGAGCGGCTGTTCTCACGGCCGCCGTTTCAAGCCGTATCGACTCTCATCCGCTCCGAGGTCGACGAATGGGCGCTCGAAACGACCGCCGCGCTCGACCCCGAGTATGCCAACGCCTACACGACCGGAGGCAAAGCGGCGCAACGGAAGATCGGCATCCGCGCCAACTTCGACCTGCGGAACCCCGGCATCCTTCAGGCGCTGGACGAACGCGCGAACCTGCTGACCGGTGGGATCGGCAACGACATCTTCGACCGGATGCGTACCGTGATCGGCGAGGAATTCTACCTGAAAGGGCAGGGCGTGCCGTCGGTAGCGCGCTCCTTGCAGAGCGAGTTCTCCTGGCTCAACCGCGTACGCGCCGAGACGATCGCGCACCAGGAGTCGCTTACGATCACGAGCGACGCGCAGCACACGGTCTACGCCGCATCGGGTGTCGAGTTCAAGCGGTGGATCACGACGCTCGACGGCAACGAGCGTCCGACGCACTTCGAGGCGCACGGGCAGCTCGTGAAGATCGACGAGCCCTTCATCGTCGGCGGGTCGTCGCTCTTCTTCCCCGGTGATCCAGCAGGCGAGACCGCCGAGATCATGCGATGCCGTTGCGACCACATCCCGGTCGTGATGGCCGACCAGCAGTTCCAGGGCTCGACCGTGTGGAACGGCGACGTGGCGCCCGACGAGTTCGCGAGGGCCGCGTGAGCCCGATCAACCTGAACATCGTCGACGATCGTCTGCGCCGCCTCGAGCGTCTCATCATCGGAGACACCCCGAGCGGCGGTGCGATGTTCTCGACGGGCGAAACGATCGAGTCTCGCCTGAGCGACGCCGAGGCCGCGCTGACTGCCCTGGATGCACGCGTCACCGCCCTCGAAGCAGGAGGCACTCCCGACCTGTTGCCTTATATGGTCTACGACAGCACCGGCAACACCGTCATCACCGGAACCCCGGTGCAACTGATCCTCGACGCGGTGCGACATGCCAGCTTCGCGTACTCACTCGCATCGAACGAGGTCGAGGTGCTGAACGCGGGCGTCTACGTCTTCATGGCGAGCGCCACGTACACGATCACCGATACTGCCGGCGGTACGCGTGGCTCGATGCAGGTCAACATCGAGACCGACGAGGGCTTGGGCTTCTTGCCGTTCGCTCCGGCGTACGGCTCGTCGTATCACCGCGAGACCGCTGGTGCGTCGACCTCCACGTGCTTCCTGGTGCGCGAGCTCAACGCCACCGACAAGGTACGCGTCATGCTCGATCGCACGACCGCTACCACGAACATCGATACCGTAGTCGATCAGTCGTCGTTGACGATCTTTCGAGCCGCGTAACCGGCTCACAAGGAGAGGCCGATATGCCGAACAAGATCCCCGAGACCGAAGCCGCCTGTATGAAGTGGTTGGAGGAGATGCGCACCGTCGGGGTGTCGATCAAGCTGACCGACTTCGCGACGGACGACGAGGACGCGATCCCGTTGACCGAGATCACCGTCGCGGGCAAGGCGGGCTGCAAGGTCCGCCGTCGTAACTTCGTCGACGCCGTCGGCGCAGCGTGGCGCGAGGTGCAGTTCGCGAACGCCAGCGTCTACCACGGCCAGACGGAAATGGAGCTCGCCGGATGAGCACGGGCGACCGACGATTCCAGATCACAGTCGACGTGCCGGGCGATCCGAACGAGCCGCCCGCATGTCGCAGCATGCGCGAGATCCCGGTGGCGGACGTCGAGGACGACAACTCACGTCTCGACTCGTGGCTGCCCGACACGCGCATCGCGCTCGGCAAGATCGAACGCGCGACGGTCGACATGTATCCGAACCTGCCGGGCCAGGCGATTGCCGGCCAGCTCGTGCAGGACTATCCGTGGATCAAGGTCTGGGCGTACCACCACTTCAACTTCCCGAAGTCGGAGGAGCTGGTGCGTGGCCTGCGCTCGCTCGGCTGCGTCGTGATCCGCGTGCTCGACATGATGGACGTCCGCGAGAACTCGGGAACGCTTCCGCTCGGCAACTGGAACCGCGTGCGACACGACGCGATCGAGCGGTTCGACGTTGGCGTGCGCGCACCGTGGGGTCGACACATCCACTTCTCCTCGTTCGGCCGCGGTCGGATCCTGAAGTGGGACGACATCACCGGGGCGGCGGCCGAGTACCTGCGCGAGGGCCAGGGCTTCTTCGACGAGCCCGCGCAGTTGGGCAACTTCTGGTGGTTCGATCAGCGCCGCGATGGGCTCACCGAGTGGATGGTTGCCGAGTCGCAGGCCAACTTCGACCGCGGCCTCTGGGAGCCGCAAGCTCCGGACGAGTTCCCGCTTACGCAAGAGCACCTCGACGATATGGTTGTCCAGGATGCTTACGGCGCGAACAACGAGGCGTGGATGATGAGCTTCCTCGAGCGCGTCGATGGGCAAGGCTTCGTCAACGGTGACCAGGTAGCTGGTATCGCGGCGCAGTTCTCGGAGGCTCACAACACGCGCAAGCTCAATCCCCTTGACATCGCTGCGCGCGAGGCCCACTGGCAGGCGACGCCCCACGATGTCCTCGAGATCATCACGCCGGGCGAGGAGAACGCTGAGGTGGTCTGGCAGACGGCGAGCCGTGTGCTCAACACCTGGTCCGCCGAGGGCGGTGGAGGAATGCTGTGGTGCGACGGCGAGTGGTACCCAGGTCACCCAAGCTACCCCAATGGTGCTATCACGCCGCTCATGGAGTCGCAGCGCAACGCGTTGATGCTCGACACCGGGACCTGACGCATCTCCCGTCTCCCGTGGCGTTTACTCGTTGCGGTGCTATTCTGCTACCAGGCGGTTCGCTCACGCGCACGACGGACCGCGAGCTTGCCGACTGTCCGGCATGTGAGGCCGCACCGGAGCTGACACTCGTTGAGTACGAAGGCGCAGCGGGAGAAGGAGTTGAAGGCGGAGGTCAAGGCCGCGGGCGGTCGACTGCCGCCGCGGCTGCCGATCGAGTTGCGCTGTTTCTGGTGTCACAAGAAGCTCGCCGAGGCGAGGTCTAAACGGGAGCTGCAGGGAGTCAGCATCAAATGTCCGAGATGCGGGCGGCTCGCAAAGCTATGAACAGGGATGAAGCCCAGCGGCTACTGCTGACCACGACGGCGCCGTCGGTGATTCAACCGGAGGAGGCCGATCGTCTGATCGACTTCGTCGTCGACGAGTCGGTGCTCTTCGCCGAGGCGTTCCCAATGCGCCCGCTCACGCGCTGGCAACGGTTCAGGCGGTGGGCGATGGCGCCTGTCGATCGCCTTCGGTACCGTCTCGCGTGCATCTTCTACGGCGACGAGATCGACCGTTGATACCGATCTCCGCGTTCGAATGCCGCGAGAGAAGCTTGCGGCGGTTCGTCGCTGACGGCTGGGTCTTCGATCCGATCCGCCACGAATTGAGACCAATGGCTGAGCCGATCTATTGCGGTGACGGCATCTACCTCACCGACGACGACTTCATCGATGGCGTTGACTGCGACGACGTTCGAGCGATGGAGGCGCGCGTCCTGGCGACGACCTTGCCTTTCTGTGAAGGAGCAACAGTTGTGAGCTGCAAGCATATGGCGACGGTCAATGGGCTCAGCCGCGGCGAATGCATGGACTGCGGCGCCGAGGACATCGTCCGTCACCAGCCCGACGAACGCGAAGCGATCGACATCCTGCAGCGCGCCGTCAACGCTGCGCTCGGCAACGACGCCGAGTGGTGGGTCGAGTGCCAGCGGGCGTTGGAGATCACGTTCGGCTACACGGTCACGAAGGTTCTGCAGGATGGTGCGAGCGAGCACCTCAAGCAGATGGAGGACGAGATCATCAACCCACCTCCAAAAAAAGGTTTGACCGCCCCTCTGACGCCGCGATAGGTTCCCCGTGAGCACAGGTCTTGTCACGACGCTCCACGAGGCTCTAGAAGCCCTGCGTCGTCGAAGCAGCCACCGGAATCCGCATCCCTTCCTCGAGACGGGCATGCCCGGAATGTTTCGACGACTCAGGGCTTTTCTCGTACGGAGCGCGCGGGAGGGGGGAACCGATGCCGCATGTCCACGAGGTCGCGCTTCCTGACGGGACGACCGTCATCACGGGGCCAGACTTCGACGATGCAGTCGACGGGCCAGCACCCGAGCTGGAGGAAGTCCAGCCGGGCGAGCTGCGCGCCAAGTCGATCAAGGCAACCGAGTTGCCGGCGATCGAGGCCGACGAGGCTGCACAAGCGTCGGAAGCCATCGCAGCCGCAGACTTCACGATCCTGCCCGCCTACGGGCAGGAGATCTTCAAACGCATGCGCGCGTCGACGCTCCGCTGGTCGAAGAACCAACGAGCCGCCGACGCCGCTGGCTGGCGGGCCATCCGCCAGAAGTACCGCATTGTCGGTGCGCGGGGCGAACGCCGGGCTCAGCCGGGGACCGCCAAGAGTCTGAACCTTGGCGGCACCCCGGCTGGACGCCAGGGCAGCGCGTGGCTCGTGCGCATCACCGAGGAACGCGACGCCGACCTCAAGTACGAGCGCGTCGAGCAGATCCCCGTCCCTGGTCTCCAGGGCGTCCAGGTCTCGGTCGGCTGGTCACCGATGAACCATCGGAACCCGATCTCCGTCCTCGTCCCCGATCGCCACGTCTCCGGTGGGCATGGCATGGCTGGCGCCGCGAAGTTCGTGCGCGACAACTGGCCGCACATCTGGCGCACGGCCAAGGGCCTGGCGAGCAGCACGCTCGTCCAGGCGAAGCGGATGCCGGCGCAGTCTGCTGGCAACGCGTTCCCCGAGCCCGAGCGTCCCGTCCTCTTCAAGCGGTTCCGCGGGAGCCTTCCCGACGGCGGTCGCAAGTTCGTCACCGACCCACGTGCCGCCACCCAGCAGATCGCCTACGCCGAGAACTACCGTCCCTGGGAGGTCGACCTCCAGGGCGAGTACGCGACCGAGGCCGAGGTCGAGGCGATGGGGCACGGCTTCCTGGAACGCAAGGGCCAGGGCGGCGAGATGCACGCGCGCTGGACGATGCCCGACGGCAAGCCCGCAGGTGTCGTGGTCGAGTCCTTCATCGCCCGCCGCGGTGATCCCGACTTCACCGCTGGCTCGTGGGTGACCGGTATCAAGTTCGCCGATCCCGTCTGGGAGCGGATCCAATCTGGCGAATACATCGGCACGTCGATCGGTGGCCTGTGGGCTCGACGTCCCGTCTTCGCTCGGGGGAGCTGATATGAAGCGCAAGTTCCTGAAGGACTACATCGACGGCGTGCTCGAGGAAGAGGACATCCTCGAGATCCGCGAGTCGGAGGTGCGCGAGGTGTCGGCCGTCGACCAGCCGGCGACCGGTATCGAGTTCGCCTACTTCAAGCGTGGAGGCCGCACGAAGCAGGACTTCCCCGGTCTCGGTTCGGACGCGCCCGGATCGGTCGGTGGCAATTCCTCGCTCGTCGACCTCACGAGCTACCTCGCAGCCAACCCGACGATGGACCCAGCGACGGCCGAGGCAGAGTCGGGCGTTCGCGAGGCGCTCGTCGATGACTTCGGTGGTGCCGGTGACGACGCCACAGTGTCGGACCCGCCGACGGCGGGCGACTTCAACAGCGCAAAGGGAGAGCCCGCTATGCCGCGGACCCAAAAGCAAGAGCTTGAGATGGCCGCAGTCGATCCGGCAGCGGCCCCGCCCGAGATGCCTGCGGTCGAGGTGGCCGAGGTGGAAGCGTCCGCGGTCACCTGGCCGTTGACGCAGTGCATCGCAGATGCTGAAGGCGTCGGCCTCGGCGAGAACGACGCCGTCTCCGTCTGCCAACTGATCCGCGAGGAGCTCGGGGATCCGGAAGACCCGGATTCGATCATGATCCCCGACACCCTCACACCCGAAGGCCTGATCACGTCGGCGGCGATGTCGCTCGGCTTGGCTGCGCCCGCGGGAGTCGGTGGCGGTGGTAGCGAGGAGCCTGTCGAAGGCGAGCTTCGCGCACCGAACAAGCGCAACCGTTGGCTTCGCAGACTCAAGGAGATGGCTGGTCTCAACGCACAGCCCTCCATGATCGAGCGTCGTCTCAAGCGGCTGGAGAAGGAGTTCGATGTGACCATGAAGAAGACCAACCGCGAGGTGATGGCGATCAACCGGCAGTTGCTGGCGATCATCGCCAACGACCGCGGGATCGATATGGCCAGCCTCGGCCTGGCTCCCGAGGAAGAGGCGACACCAGCAGTCGCCACTCCGCCGGCCGACGTCGCAACGGCTGCTGTCGTCGCGACCGAGCCCAAGCGCGCGAAGGACGAAGCCGCCGTGCTCGACGAGGCACCGATCGACGAGTCCGAGCGCGAAGAACTCGATCGCCTGCGTGCCCTCGAGGCATCGCTCAAGGATGGCGCCGACGTGGACACGCTCGAGGAGTCCGACGCAGACGAACTCGTCGATGCGAGCCTCGAGCCCACCGAGCCCGAGGTGACGGAGGACGCTCCTGTCCTCGTCGGTGCTGCGGAGAAGGTGAGCCGCCCGCGCCGTACGAGCGTCGCACCGACGCCTGGCTCGAAGCGCGGCCAGGAGATGGTCGTCTCGACGATCGGCGGCGGGCTCTTGATCCCGAAGGCTGATCGCGACGCGCTCGCCTAGTCGCTCGTAGCACCGGGCAACCGTTTCGCAGAGGAGAGAGAGATGGCTCGAATCCCAGTCGCCGTGATCGACCGAGACCCCGTTCCGCGGGAGAACTCGTTCGAGCGGTCGATGACCGGTGCCGACGCAAGGATCGCTGGCGACAAGTCCGTCGTGCAGTGGCTCGGTCGCGTCTTCGCCGAGATGGAGAACGAGTCCCGCGATTGGAAGATCTTCGATCGTAAGGGGCTTCGCGAGTTCTTGCGTGGTGCCAACGTCGACCTGCAGAAGGCCGTCGACACGCATGCCGACTCGTTCCCGATTCCGGAGCAGGTAGGACGTCTCGCGGAGTGCATCGATTGCTTCCGCGGCGCGTCGTTCCTGACAACGCCGGCCGACACCGCCTGTCTGCTTATCAACGATCGCAGTAAGGATCGTCGGTAGCCGGGCACCACACGAAGGTCCGAAGTTCCACTTGTGGAGCTCGGGAGGGGGGAAACAAGCATGCCCGGTTTGAGGGCCACCAATCTGCTTGGCAGATCCCGGCCACAGGTCGGTCGGCGTCTGTCGAAGGCGGAAGCACAGAAGTTCCTGCTGACGACCGTCGCACCCGCGACCATTCAGCCCGAGGAGGCTGATCGTCTGATCGACTTCGTCGTCGACGAGTCCACGCTCTTCCGCGAAGCAACGGTCGAGCGCATGACGACGAACGAGAAGGACATCCGCTACATCGACATCTCGGGCGGCATCCTTCGTCAGGCGACGTGCGCGCCGACCGATCGCAGCGCAGTGGTCGAGTCCGTGTCGATCTCGAACACGAACAAGTGCCTGCGGACGATCTCGGTCGATGCCAAGTTCTTCATGTGCGACGACGACATCGAGGACAACCTGACGGGCGCGCAGCTCGAGTCCCAGGTGCTTCGAATGGCGGCGGACCAGATCGCGAACGAGGCGGAGTTCTGGTCTCTCATGGCAAACGCCAATGGGAGCTACTCCACCGACGCCGCGACGTCACCCGTCGAGGTCAACGACGCGGTGCTTCACCTGCGCGAGGGCTGGTACCGCCAGCTCCAGCACGGGAACATTGTCGATGCGGCCTCGGTCGATGGCGGCAACACGACGCTGAGCTTCAATAAGCTCAACTGTCTGAAGACCGCGATCCCGACGAAGCACCGGCAGAACCCGGCGGCGCACCGTATCTACATGCCCTCGGACATGCTTGAGCGCGACTTCGCTACCCTGCACCAGGGCCGCGAGACCACGCTCGGCGACACGCACCACACCGGACCGATCGAGGCGCGGCACCTGCTCACCCCGATCACACCGGTACCGCTCATGCCGACAGACGTCACGCACGGCGGTTGTGGTTCGTTGCCGGATGGCAACGGTGCGTTCATGTTCCAGACCGAGCCTTCGAACATGATTCTGGGCATCCAACGCCAGATCACGTTCGAGCGCGAGCGCTGGGCCACGGACAAGCTGACGTGGTTTATCTGGACCTTCCGCTGGGACGTGCTCATCTTCAACGAGGATGCGACCGCCCTGGTGGACTCGATGACACTGACCTCTTGCGGCGATCCTTGCGGTCCTGCACCGCTGGCTGACACCTGCAATCAGTGCCTCGAGATCGGTAGTGGCGGCGAGCCTGCATAGCAGTAGCTTCGCCGTTGGTTTACCGCCGAGCTTCGCGACCACGCGATGATCGGCTAGGATCACGGAGGCTCGAGGGATGCTCGATAGGTTGCGGCCACCTGTCAGCACCCTCGTCCTCCGTGACCGAAGTCCTACCGGCTCCGTCGAGAGCCTTTGCCTACCGGCCCCGCAATAGGGCCTCGCTACAGGAGGGCACCACATGAACGCGTCGGCTCCAGCAGCCGTGCGATTGCCGATCGACGACAAGATTCGTCGCGACGTCGTTGCGCAACAGGTCGAGTCGGTCCTCGAGATCGGCGCGATGCTTGGCGATCGTCTCGCAGCCCTCGCGGATGTCGTTCCGACACGCATCGCCATCGACAACTTCCAGCCCTACTCTGGCGCCTTCGTGGATCCAGGCGCGGTGTTCCACATCGACGGGTGGGAGTTCATCAAGACGCTCCATCCGCAGTCCTTTGACGCCGTCCTTCTGATCGACTTCATCGAGCACCTCTCGACCGACCATGCCCTTGAGTTGCTCGACGAGGCGAAGCGCGTCGCCGCAAAGCTCGTGATCGTCTTCACGCCCCTCGGCATGCAGCACCGGACGCCTGCGCAGTCGCATCGCGAGTCCGGAGCGCGAGTCGCCGACCTTCCACAGAATCCAGGGCAAAAACACGTCTCTGCCTGGGAACACGCCGACCTGCAGGGGGCGGAGTTCATTACCGAGGACTGGACGACGATGGGCGGTCGGAAGGCGATCTATGCGCAGTGGGTGGCGCCATGAGGATCCTCGTCACTGGCGCCAACGGGTTCATCGGCTCGCACCTCTGCCCTGCGCTCGAGGTTCGTGGGCACCGCGTCCTCGGCATCGACCGAGCCCTTGGCGATGTCGGTGCGCCGCAAGTTGCCGAGCAGATGATCCGGGAGCTGCAGCCCGAGATGGTCGTCCACCTGGCCGCGATCTATGCGCGCTACTGGGCCGAGCAGACGCCGCACGACACCGTCGTGACGAACGCCTGCGGTACGGCACTCCTTGCGCGTGCGTGTGCAGACCACGACATCCCGATCGTCTACGCGTCCTCCAGCGAGGTGTACGGCGATCTCGGTCACGACGAGTCGATCCCTGGCGAGCGGCTGGAGCTGCCGCATAACCTCTACGGCCTGACAAAGCGCTGGGGCGAAGAGGCGATCCAACTCTACTGCCGCACCGGCATGTACCAGATCCATCGCCTGTCGATGCCCTACGGGCCGAATCAACTCGTCGGTCCGGGCAGGGCTGCGCTGCCGACGATGCTCTGGCAAGCGCATCACGGCATGCCGATCCCCGTGCATCGCGGATCGGCGCGTTCGTGGATCTGGGTGGGCGACCTGGTCGACGGCATGATCACCGCGATCGAGAAGGCACCGTGGCCGTTCGTCTGCAACATCGCCCGCGACGACGACGAGCTGCCGATGGAGACGATCGCTCGCAAGGCGTGCGCGATCGCTTCGGCCTCGCCCGTAGTCGTCAAGATCATCGATCCGCCCGAGCACGGACAGACGCTCGTCAAGCGGACGCCTTCACTCAAGCTGCGGCAACTCTACGGCTGGACGCCGACGGTCTCGATCGACGACGGCATGCGCCGCACCTACGAGTACGTCCAACACTACGACGCGGAGGGTGTATGGCACGCTCCTGTTCCATCGTAATCACCGCGCGGAACCGCGCGCACGAGCTCCAGCGCACGCTGCAGTCGATCTGCGACCAGGCGTACGACGTACCGATCCACGTCGTCGACGACGCCAGCGACGACGGGACCGGGGATGTGCTCAGCGCGAGCGACTTCGACTCGCGCGGTCAAGACGTCGCGCTTCACCGCGTCGATCGTGAGGGCGGTTACCGCAAGAACCCGGCGCCCGCCTACAACCTCGCGCACGAGAAGGCGAGCGGCGCGAAGGTAATCGAGCAGTCGGCGGAGGTCGTCCACGTGACCGACTGCGTGACGCCGTTGCTGAAGAACTGCAAGCGAGGCCGTGTGGCTTTGGCGACGGTGTTCAATGGCACCGTCGCTAGTCTCGAGCGGCTCCGTGCCGCTGTCGCGGACGGGAGCTACGCTAAGAGTCCCGACCTGCGACAATTCTACGGGGGCCGCCAGGATTGGATCCGATACCGTCGCGTGACACCGGTCGACCAGGGCTTCCAGCAGTACTGCGGCGCCCTTCGTCCGGTGCCGTTCTTCTTCCTGGGTGCGATCCACGCGAAGGACTTCGACGCGATCGGTGGGTACGACGAGAGCCTCGCGGAACATCCCGACCGGGACCTTGCCGAGCGCCTGTGCGCCGACGGCATCGAGTGGACGTGGTGCGGCGAGGCCATTGCGTTCCACGTGCAGCACGCGAAGCGATGATCCGTCACTGCCACATCGCGCGCCCGATGCGCCGCAAGTTCGGGAGCTTCCGCGATCGATGGAAGTTGGAGTCGTACGGAGGACCGGCCGTGCCGACCGTCTTCTATGGCATGTATGGCGACCCCGAGCTGACGCGTCTTCGTGACCACCGGTCGCTGGCCGTCGTGGTGTGGTGTGGTACCGATGCGATGCGGAACGCGCGCCGTGCGCTGCTGAAGCGCGAGAACATCCGACACGTGTCGACGAGCGTCTTCATCAGCGACACCCTATCGACGCACGGGCTCGAGTACCGCGAGCTCAACGTCGTTGGCTCCGACCTCTCGCACTTCCAACCCGAGCCGCCAGGCGACACGGTCTACGCCTATGTGTCGCGGCGCAACCCTGCGATGTACGGCGCCGCCGTGCTCAACCAGGTGCGCGAGCTTTTGCCCGATGTGGAGTTCGAGGTCATCGGCTCGCCCACGGATCTGTCGTTCCCCGACGGGATTCGTGATGCGTATCGGCGTGCCGGCGTCGGCGTTCGCTTCACACCGCACGATGGCGCTGCCTGCCAGGTGCTGGAGATGGGCTGCATGGGACGGCGGACCGTCCACAACGGCCGATCCCCTTCTGCAATTTCATGGATCGGCGCCGAGGATGCTGCGAGATCAATCACGTTCGAGCTTGAGAACCCGGAGCCATACGAGGAGGTCGCTCGGCGGACGCGGGAGTTCGTCGTCGACTCGCCCGAGTGGTTGGAGGTCGAGCCGTGGCAATGATCTACGTCAAGCAGTGGGGCATGAAGCGGAGCGGTACCAACTACCTTCGCTGGATCCTCGAGCAGAACGTGCCCGAGGTGAGCGTCGTCGCGGACATCGGCGGATGGAAGCACTCACTGCCGTCGGTCGAGTGGACGCCCGAGCGCGATGCCTGGTGGCCAGAGGGACGACCGAAGCGGCAGAAGACGAAAGCCGAGATCGCTGGGATCTTCAACGCGTGGGTACACGGCGAGATCCGTCACGCCGTCTGCGTGAAGTCGCCGCTGTCGTGGATCGCGTCGATCGCAAGGCGCGACGGCTTTTCGCCGCGTCGGATGACACCGAGCACGGCGCTGCGGTACGCGCGTCGATGGAGCGCTGGTGCGCTGGCCTATCGCAAGTTCGTCGAACGTGTCGACATGGCGGCGCTCGTTCGATACGAGGACGTCTATCCGTTGGAGCGTGGTTCGTTGACCGCGCTATGTGATCTGCTCGCGCTGCGCGCGCCCAACGCGAAGCTGAAGGCGCCGACGATGCGACTCAAGAACACGTCCGATCTCGAGTCAGGCAAGAGCGCTCTCACGGCCGAGCGGTTCCGAACCGGCTACTACGAGAACGCCCTCTTTGAGGACGAGCTTGCGCACGTGCGCGACGTGATCGAGGGCGCGATCGATGCGGAGACGATGGTCCGTTTCGGCTACGGCACGATCGATCTGATGAAGGCGCAGATGGAGCGCGATATGGGGCTCGCGACATGAAGATCCTGGGCGTCATCATGGCCTACAACGAGGCGGATATCGTCGCGTACGCTGCGCGGTCGCTGATCGGTGCCGAGTTCGACGAGGTCCACCTGTTCGACCACGGATCGTCCGACGCGACCATCGATGCCGCTCGCGAGGCGGGAATCGAACACGTCCACCACATCAAGCGGTCGGTGCCCTTCCAGAGGGTCTGGCCGACGATCTCAAGCTGGATCAACAAGCAGGCGCTCAACTTCGAGTGGGTTGTCTGGCAGGCGGCCGACGAGGTGCTACGCCCGCCCGAGGACGTGCCATTGCACCGCAGCCACATCGAGCGGGCGGCAGGGAACCGGTATCGCGTGATCGAGCCGAAGATGCGCCTCTACTGGCCGAACGTCGCCGACGATCCCGCCGAGCCGGATATCGTGAAGCGACTGCGCCACTACCGCTGGGTGACGTCTCCGATCCGCCACAGCAACCACATCCCGCGTTGTTGGGAGATCGGTCTCACGGGCGGGATGCCGCGCGGGCTCCATCGCCGACCGAGTCGGTGGGCGAAGAAGGCGGTCCGCATCAACCGGAACAACTGGATCCTCGAGCACCGTCCGATCCGTACCGAGGAGCAGGGGCGGCAGAAGGTTTTGAAGGATCGCCGGCCGCAACCAGGGCACCCACAGGACCAGTACCGCAAGCTGCGCAAGCGATTGGTTCGCGATGACGAGCGGATCGCGTTGCCGTTCCAGGAGGGTTGGACGTGCCAGAGCTAGTCCTCACGCGCGCGACGACGTACGAGTATATGGGCTACTCGTTCGTGCGCGGGAAGGTCAAAGAGGTTCCGATGATCGTCTACCAGGACGGCATTCGGAAGGGCTGGGCCAAGGATCCGAACCAGCACATCGACTTTGTCGACGGTCCGATGGTCCGTGCTGCGCGCCCTGGTACGACGGTCCCGGTGATGCGCGACTGCGGCCTCGGTGACGTGCTCATGGCATCAATTCCCCTCCGCGACTTCTGCTATCGGAACAAGCACGTCAACGTCGTCTACGGCGTGTCGCCGCAGTACGTCGGCCTGTTTGAAGGCCTGAGCTTCTGTAAGGTCGCGCCGATTCCAGAGATCCGTGGTAGTTTCCAGTTCGGCGTGGACCTGCGCGGCTTCGTCGAGCGCGACAAGAAGGCGCGGAAGCAGGACCGTATCGACATCTTCTCTCGAGCGCTCAACAACGCGCCGCCTACCTCGTACGACTTTCCCCTCCAGATCACAGCCGAGCATCGGGATCACGGTCGTCACTACCTGGGTGCCTCCAGGGACGACCGCCCGGTGCTTGGCTTGGTGATGCGTGCTTCGCTGGCGAACCGTAGTTGGGGGATCGACTACCTCCAAGCGACTTACCGGCTCGCCGACTCGAACGGTTGGCGCGTCATTCTGATTGACGGTCGCGAACGCCGGAGCCCAAGCGATCCGCCGTGGCGCGACTTCTTCCCGGCGACCGCGATCGACCTGTGCGGCAAGCTCTCGATGACCGACTTGCGCGACGTCGTCGCCGCGTGCGACTGCATTCTGTCGCCCGACACCGGCCTCGTTCACCTGGCGGAGGCCGTCGGAACGAAGTGCGTCGCCTACTTCACCACGGTACCGCCCGAGCTCAGGGTCGGACACTACCGACACGTGAAGGTGCTCTATCCACGCGGGCAGCTCCCGTGCCTAGGTTGTATGCATAGTCCGACCTGTGGTCAGCCGGATCCGAAGCCGTGCGCGGTCCTGTCGACGCCGCAGATGGCTTGGGATGCGATCGAAGCGCACTGTGACCACACGGCCGACGTCTGCGGGGTACTGTGATGACTGCTCTTTTGCAGGCTGGTTTCGAGACCGGCGACTTCTCCGAGTTCACATCGGTCACCGATCCGAACTCGAAGCTCAGCGTCACGGCTGACGCCGCGATGCAGGGCAACTTTGGCATGGAGATCAATCTGAACGGTGGCGTGACGGCCGTGGCAGAGAAGGTCTTCGACGCGGGGCAGGATGAGGTGTTCGCGTCCTTCCTGATCCGGTTTCCGTTGCTGGCAGTGATCCCGACGAACGTCGTCTTCCGCATCGTGGCGGAGCCGCTCGGCGGTAACACGTTCCAGCTCTTCTACCAGAAGCAGCTCGGTGTCTCGCGTTACTTCTTCATCGTCGGCGGTGCTGTTTCTGGCAGTGGCGTCTACGTCGACATCACCTCGTACACCGACGACAGCGAGCCGCAGCGCGTCGAGCTGTTCGGACGGCGCGCTGGCATCGCGAGTCCGACGGCGTGGCTGGACTGGAACGGCGTCCGGCAGGAGACGATCACCCCGGTCCTCACGAGCCAGTTCACTGGCATGCAGATCGGCGACACGACGACTGCCAATTGGGGCGAGGTGATCGATGTCGACTCCGTCGAGGCGCACGACGAGGTCGTCGAGCCCGGTGCGCTCTTCGCGCCGGGCGTGGTGCTGGGTCGTACATCGTCAGAGATCGCCGCAGACAACGTCACGGCGCAGTCGATCCGCGACCAGCAGATCACCGCGCAATCGATTGCGGATGAACAGCTCACGGCAGCCAGTGTCGACTTCCCGACGGCTGGATAGGAGGAGACGATGTCTCAAGTATTCGCTGATGGTTTTGAGAGTGGCGACTTCACGGCATGGACCGGTTCGAACG
>Ga0224508_10000558_pt1 | contig 36285 bp, 33 predicted proteins | sample SF_Jan12_sed_USG_4_FD_170157 | JGI IMG/M metagenome (GOLD analysis project Ga0224508, IMG submission 170157) | Sediment microbial communities from San Francisco Bay, California, United States - SF_Jan12_sed_USGS_21 | ecosystem: Environmental > Aquatic > Marine > Sediment | place: USA...
AAAATCCAATTCCTCAACGCGGTGGGCTTCATTGGCCCCGTAAATAATTTGAGGTGGACTGTCTATATCCGGGATCTTAAGTAATTTTCCTTTTCGGGTCCCAATGATGAATGCGTCCTTTTGATCAGCATGGATTGAAGTAACCAGATCACCGTCTATTGCAATTTTCTTATACAGCCGAGGGGTATTCCGATTAATGGTATAGACACGAAGTGCATCGCCGCCCACTAAAAGTCGATCCTTATGAAGCAATAAGCTATGCCCATTTCTGATATCCAGTTTTTTTTCAAAGGAATCAGCAGATTTGTCAAAGTAAAACAAACCTTCCAGCGGACTCAGCACCCAAATTCCACCACTGGAATCTTCCTGTATGGCAAGCTTTTGCGCTTCTTTTGATTCGGAAAACTTATAAGTCCTAAAACCATCTTTTTGTAACCTGCCAATGCTGTGATTGGATTGGCTCAGCCAGATCTCCCGGTCTTTAGCCAGTACAAAATCATTGGGATAGAAGGGAAGCTCAGGGTTTTCATTGATAGTGCCTTCCAACAGGGGACTCACCTCGGGATTGGCAAGCAGATCTTTCACTTGAAAGACACCCATATCATTGACAAAAAAGAGATCATCTTCATAAGCATGCAACTGATAAATGAATTGACTCTGGGTATGCAGGCTATGCTTGTCAAAATGGACGCCATCGAAGCGATATAAACCACTTGAGCTACCAATCCATACATAGCCCTTGTTGTCCTGTATCACGGTAGAAACCTGGTCAAAAGGTGCGCCGGAGTCGGCATTATATTGTACATACCCATATTGTTGTGCGCTTAGTTGAAAACATATACCACACAAACAAGAAAAGAAGATTACAACGCTGAATTTTCCTGGCATCAGTAACTAATATAGGAAAATTCAATCCAATGCAATTGGAGATAATTAATCGATTAGTTCTTTATCAGATTTTTAAATAAAGTAGGTCCTAGGATACAAGTTCTGGATGTTGCATTTGATTTTTAGACGTATTTAAATGACGTTCTAAATCAAATACTAAAATATTGTCGACGCCCACATAATCCAGGGGGTGGCCAACAGAAAGATCACTGTATTTAAAACTGTGATGACAGCGCCCTGTTTATAGATCTCCTTAGAGGGTAAAAAGCCACTCCCAACAAATAATATATTGGAACTAGACGCCTGGGGCGTGATCACGGCAAACAAGTTTGTAGAAAAGGCAAGCATAAAAGCCATTAGGGCGGCAGGTACACCTGCGCTTACAGCTACTTGTAAAAAAACAGCATATAAAGCCAATAAGTGTGCAGTCTGACTCACGAACAGGTAGTGAATCACGATATATAATACAATTAGAAAGACATAAACGGTAACCCAATTATAACCGCCGATGTAGGTGGCCAATTGCTCGCCCAGGATCTTCATAAAGCCCATGTCATTCAGGGCCGTACTCATCATATATAAAATAGCGAACCAGACATAGGTTTCGAGGGCATCGCCTCCGCCTTCACGGATATCGTTTAAGGTGTATACATTGGCCAGGATCAAAATGGCCAGGCCAAGAAAAGCCACTATGGCCAGGTTGATGTTCAAAACCGGGGAGAATGCCCAGAGTAGTATCATCCCAAGGAAGGTTGCTCCCATAATCCATTCTTTTGTACTCATGGGCCCCATTTCTTCCAGTCCTTTTCGCGCCATTTTGGGCGCTTCCGGGGTATGTTTATATTCTGGAGGAAAGAGTTTATATAATATCCAGGGAATGATCGCCAGGGCAATAAAACAAGGTACTGAAGCTACAAAGAACCAATTGCCAAAACTCATGTTGACGCCAAATTGAGCGCCTATGCCGGCACCCACAGGGTTGGCAGCCATACCGGTTAGCCAGAGCGCAGAACTGATCGTCTGACCGGCAATGTAAGTCATCATCAAATAGGTGCCTGTGCGATTTCTGGCATCAGGAGTGGGTAAAGATCCCGTGTCTAAAGACAGGGCATGGGTAATAGGATACATAATGCCAGAGCGGGCCGTATTACTGGGTATGGTGGGTCCGATAATGGTATCTGTGATCACAATGCAGTAGCCCAGGTTTAATGTCGACTTCCCAAAGCGTTGAATGAGCATAAAAGCTATGCGCCTTCCCAAGCCGGATTTAATAACCCCTTTGGCCACTAAAAAGGCCGCTAATATGAGTAAAATAAAACTTTCAGAAAACCCGGAATAGGCTTGTTCCGGAGTGAGTACGCGGAGCATAACAGCTGCTACCAGGCCAATAATTGAGGCTGTAAAAATAGATAATGCTTCCAGCAAAACAGCAACAATGGCTGTGATAAAGATCGCAAACAGATGCCAGGCATCGGGTGTTATATCCCAGGGAATAGGAAGATGCCAGATCGCGACACCAACGATAAGCGTTAAAATTCTTTTTAGCCAAAGTGTCCTTGGGTTAATTGATAGTGCTTCCAAATCAGTTTCGCTTCGTTGGTATCATCAAACCCGCCTGCAGGACGGGCAGGTCCCAAAATACAAATTCCAATTACTAATACCTATCTAAAGCCAAAGTCTTTAAAAATCACCAGCAGCGATGGGTTTTTATAATTACTTATCTTGATGCATTGGTCGGGGGAACTGTAACAATGTGTATGGATACATCGTCATTTTAAAAGTCGGCTAATTGTAATATTAAATGGAAAAAGTACTCTATTTTTTTGTACACCTGGGGATACCCATCCTCATTCTGGGTGCCTTATTTACTACGCGAGCTAAATCACGTTTAGGCTTTATACTGGCCAAAATCTTTCAGATAGGATGCCTTCTCTTTTTATTCCTATGGGGTCAATACCCGATGGTTGGATCATACTTTCTCCGATATATAATCCTGGTGGTCCTGGTCATAGTCCTTTATTCAGCTTGGCGAAAATGGACAGCTGAATTACCGCTTCTTCCCGAAAGCTGGAAGTATTGGGTAATCACGGTTATTCTCCTAGTTATCACTCCGTTTCTATTGTACTTTAATTATCAGGCAATTGCCGGATTACGGAGTAGCATAGAATCAGATGCCAACCTCGGCTTCCCCTTAAATCATGGTACCTATTATGTGTCATCCGGAGGTACAACGGCCATTGCCAATAACCATTTTCGCAGCTACCCCAACAGCCAGCAATATGCGATAGACATTAACCAGTTAAATAGTTTCGGAAGCGTATCAGGCAATGTGCTTTCATCCTCAAGTAATAAACATCTGATATATGGACAGGCGGTATACAGCCCTTGTACAGGGATAGTGATTGAAATGAAAAATGATGTGTCTGACAATGCCACTACCAGCATGGCCGTAGACCATAATTTTGGACGCGGAAATTATATTGAAATGGAATGTGAAGATCTGATTATTTCCCTCGTCCATCTTAAAGAAGGGAGTATTATTGTAAAGTCCGGAGAGCATGTGGAGAAAGGCCAGCGCATTGCCCAGGTAGGAAATTCAGGCTTTTCCCAGGAACCGCATCTTCATATCCAGGCAGCGCGCTACCAGGCAGATTCGACACTCGTTGGCATGCCCGTAACTTTCGATGGCCAGTGGCTGGTAAGAAATATGAAATTCACAAAAAAGAATCTGGAATAACAAGCTTACTTATTTTCAACAAATTCTTTAAATGGTTCAACTTTTAACAGCTTTGAGCGTTAGATCAGGTTCTATTACGGTCAGTGAAACCACTTTGTTATCCTCCAGGGTAAAATGCACTTCCACTGAAGGTGTGCCATTGTATGAAAATACATTGGGAGATTTTTGATAAAGGGCTCCACCAGATTTACCAAGTTTGCCTAAAGAAAGGTTCTTGCGCATATTGATCTTTACTGTAAAACCTTCATTTTCTCCTTCTCCATATCGATAGTCTCCAATGTAGTTTTGCCTGTCTTCCTCCGTCATTGCCAGGTCTTTCTCTTTTATATCAGCAGTACCCAATTCTTCCAGGTGGGCAATTAGGGCGTTGGAATCTGCTATTTCTGCCTCGCTTAAGGTAATGCCGTAATTAGATCTGAGCCCCGCTTTTGCGTGCCGCAACAAGCTGATGCCATGAGGTCCGGCCATAGACTCGATGCCCGGCATTGATTCGATCATGGCTTTGACGATCTCGAATTTTCCGAACATGGCAAAAGTGAAAATATCCGGTCTGGCGCCGTGTGCTATCAGGAAATTGGCTATGTCTCTTCTACCGACATGAGAAGCAGCACCCAGGGCGGTTTCCCAGTCCCCAAAGGCCCAGTCCCATGTGGCCCGTGCCAATTCAGGCCTTGGGCTAACCAATTCTTTAACGCGATCAAAATTAAAATGCGATACGCCTACAATTTCATTGACAATTGCATCATCTATGGAGGGATAGCGATGAAATACAGGATCCGCGATTTCATCTTCCAACCCGCTAATCGAAGTGGCATATAATACATTGGGGATAGAAGCAGCCAATACACCAAAGATGCTGCTCTTTATCAACATTCGTCTAGAAAAGTAATTTTTAGTTTCCATGCCTTTGTAGCTTTAACTCATTTACTATGATTTTCTCAGGAAGGGATCATATACTTTTCAAATAGTCGATGCTTTTCTTCAAGGCGATCTCCGGTTGAATTACCATATCCTGTTCAACAAAAAAATGTTTTACGCCAGTTTTCTTCGCAATTGGTATGATGGATGATAGATCGAGGATACCGTCGCCGGCCGTAGTCATGTACGGAAATAATTCCATCCATTGGCCAGGGTCGCCTCCGTCTCCTGAAAACTGCACTTTCTCCTTCATGTCTTTGATATGCATTAAGTGATAGCGACCTGGATATGTCTCCAAATATTCAATTGGATCCGCGCCGCCTGCCGCAGTCCAATACAAATCCATTTCAAAAAATACCACCTCCGGATCCGTTTGATCCATGATAATCGTCAAGGGAATAATTCCTTCTTTTTCAGTCAGACCATAGCCGTGATTGTGATAAGAGAACTTGAGCCCCAATTTTTTAGCCTGTTCGCCGATTGCATTAAATTCCTCCGCCACTTTTTTATATCCATCCAGCGTTTCTCTTTTATCCTGGGGTATGGCAGGTATTCCCACATATTCAAAACCCAGTATATCGGCTGCTTCTGCCACTTGCTCCATGCGTGTATGCAAGGTTTCCATGTCTGCATGAATAGAAGGAACCCGGATGCCATGCTCGTTTAAAATAGATCGAACCTCTTGTGGGGAATGTCCGAAAAAACCACTACCACTGAATCCCAGATTGGGCGTAATCATTTTCCAACGTTCCTTTACTGAATCGACAGTAAAAGGAAAAGGCCCATAGAGTTCCACCTCAGTATACCCCATTTCCGAAAGCATCTTGATCCCTCCCCTAAAATCTGTTTCGAGAAGTTTAGGAATGGAGAAGAGTTGAACCCCTATATTTTCAAGAATCTTACTTTTAGAATTACCCAAAACTATTTTGGGAGATAAGGCTGCGGTAATTACTACAGCTGTTGTATTTATTAGAAAATCTCTTTTTCTCATGCTTATAAGTTATGCAATTTGAATCCAATTCGATGCAATATCGACTTGAGTAGGCTCAATCTGTTTACGTTTCTTAAAAAAAGATACAGACTGGCGTGGGGGCGGCTATTTCTGAAATATATTCCAATTTTCCTGAATTTGTATCCCTTTTGAAAGACACGATCTTATCAGTAAGTTGATTTGCCACTAACAGAAAGGCATTGTCGGGTGAGAGGGCAAAATTTCTTGGCCCTTCACCTCGTGTTGACTCATGTCCGATTAATGTGAGATTCCCATCTGTTCCTATTGAAAAAATGGCAATACTGTTATGTCCGCGATTAGAAGCGTACAGGAATCTGCCATCATTGGAAATATGGATATCGGCACAGGTATTTTCTTCAGTAAAACTTTCGGGCAAGGTGGAAAAAGAAGATTTTAACGAATAGACACTGTCCTTTACAACGAGACTAACCGAAGAAGTCAGTTCATTTACAACATAGATCCAGGGCTTTTCGGGATAAAAAGCAAGGTGCCTTGGTCCGGCACCCGGATCCATTTTTAAACTGTGCTGTGTGGCAGGGAGTAGCTTGTTTGTTCCGGTATCTATTGTGGAAAAGACCAGTTCATTTGTGCCCAGATCCACCGATATAATGATTTTCCCATCCGGATCGAACCAAGTAGAGTGCGCATGCGCTGCATCCTGTCGAGGGTGAATTCCCTTTCCGCTGTGTTGTTGTACGTCCAAAATCGGTGATAATTGGCCCTTCATATTGATCTGAAGCAAGCCAATAGTTCCGCTGGAATAATTCGCAGCTAACACCTGGCCTTTATCATTAGCAGTTACAAAGCAGGGGTGAACTCCTCCGGAGGAGGCTAGGTTGATGAGGTGCAGGCTATCCCCATCAATTTTAAAAGAACTTAGAGTGCCTTCTTCATTTTCATTGGCCGCAATGAGGTATTTCCCATCGGTACTTTTAGTCAAAAAGGAAGGATTCTCCGATGTTGCTGCCAGGCCAATTCGTTCCAATTCGCCATTCTTATGCAAGGCATAGGTATATATCCCCTCGCTTTGGGTGTTGGTATAGGTCCCTATATAAAATGTTGTTGCCATTTGACTGTTTTCCTTCCTGGTTTTTTCGGTACAGGATAAAACTAATACAGCTAATGCTATAAGGAATATTATGTTTGCTACTTTTTTCATTTCTATGATTATCAAGGCGATTTATTTTCCTCCTTTCTGAAGCTATCAATTCTCTCAGGGACCATCAAAAATCGGATCACATTAGGCAATATACTCAAGCCTGCCGGAAGAAGGCCTACATATTCACCATCGGCTTCAATGCCACAGGCTTCGTTGCTATCGAGTATCACTTCCTTGCTGGTGTAGTAGCTCACCTGCGGATGTTTGATCTTCACCCCTTTTTTTAAGTTACCCAGGTTTTTCAGGTATTCCCAAATGCTTACATCTCCAAATATGGCCAATTGAAATTCCCCATTACTCAGCCTGGCATCAGGGGCCACGCAGATGGCATTCCCAAAGTAGCGACCCTTGGCTACTGCCATTTGCAGCAACTTCCCTTGCCACTCCCAGCTGCTGCTTGAGCAGCGCACCTCTTTTTTTGAGTAACTAAGGAATCCTTTTATGATATGCTTAAAGTAATTAAAACCCGGGCCGATCATGCTGGAGGATTGTGCCATGTTTTGTGCTACTTCTGCACCGAGCCCTATACCCGCAATATTGATGAAATACTTGGTTTCTTCAGTTTGCTGCAGCTCAATTTTGCCAACGTCTATCTCCTGTATGGACTTTGACCGGATCAGATTGTCTAATTCTTCAAAGTTAGGTGAAAGTCGCGCTGTCCTGGCAAAATCATTAGCTGACCCATAGGGGAGCAGTCCTATGACTGGGTAATTACTTTGCGGGATGCTACTGCGCAAGACGCCATTGATCACTTCGTGTAAGGTGCCGTCACCGCCTACGGCAACCAAATAATCGCATCCGTTCTCAGTAGCTTCCCTGGCCAATGTGATAGCGTGTCTTTGCCTTTCAGTGTATGTGAAGTGTACACTGCCTATCACTGTTTCCCGATAAAATTGCTCTAATCCCGGGAGCACATTTGCCAGACGGTTGTTTTTGTTATTGACTACAAATACGATTTTCATTAAGTCATGGTTGGGTTGCCATTGTTAAAGCTGCCTATTGCAATACCTCGCTGATCTGTACAACCGGCTGAATATTGGTATAGTTAGGAATGTCTCCTGTGATCTGTGCTACATGGGGTGCGAAGGCATTTTGATAACTATCCAGGTTGTCAAAGTATAAATATCCTATGGCCAAATAGGGAATAACGTCATCCGGGGTACGACCGGCTAGTCCCTTGTCAATTGCATACGTATTCAATGCATTGCCCAATAGCTCTGCCACCATGGGCATGTGTTTGTCGGCATAGTAATCCATGTCGAAGGTCTTCCCTTCTGCATTCGGATAAAGGATCGTGACTTTAGTCATCCCTTTCTTGTTTTTGGTAGAACCGACGGTGGTCTTCAGCTGGCAGCTCATATTTAGTACCATAATACTTAGGAGTAAGGCAAGAAATCCTGATTTCATTTTAGTGAACTTTTGTTAGTTGTTCTTTAATTCCCTTTCTATAAGTTCCAGAATATTCTGAATCCGGTTTTTCAGGGATTCGCTTTCAATATTACCAGCATTGTTTATAGAAACGGCATTGGAAATAATACCTTCCAGTCTCACTGAAGATAGAATATCCATAACAGTTGTATTCATATTAGAATTTCCAAGATCCAGCGCAGTGTTTGCTTTATATTCATCAAGCATCCAATTTCCGTCATAATCTTCCCATAGACGGCTGAGTATTTCTCTCGTTATGCCCAATTCATGGAGTAAAGGGCGTAATATTTGATGCGTTTGCATTTGGTGAATTCCTTCCATTTCCTGTACGGCCTTAACATCGGAAGACCAATTCGATAAAAGATGGCGGAGGGTGTCATTTCTGATGAGACGGATATTTCCCGAGCTTATCAGATCATTTTCAATAGGTTCAAAGGTAGGATCGGGGATGATCCGACTCAAATGAAAGATCACGCTATCCCTTTCTGCCTGGCCCGGATGATTCATTTTTTGCAGCATGAGAAGTCCCGATGAAACAATATTTCCACGCAAATGCATTTTCGCCTCCAATTGCTTGAGATTTGCTTTGAATTCCACTTTAAGTTGTGTGAGAACAACCTGTTCCCTTTCCTTGTCTAATTGGTTTTCATTCCAGTCGTTGACCTGCAGCGCCAAAAGAATACCAATCATGACCAGGATGATCTCACCTATGGCATATTTCAAATACTTACCGGTTTTATTCTCACTTATAAGGTCGTAGCGTATTTTATTAAAGAATTTGAGCATAAATATCAGTTTATTTGTCCACGCTCGCCCTTGATCCCTGCAGGGTGGTCTCCGCGAAATTTACGTTTGGCTTGCACAGCCCGGTCTGATTGTGATCACAAGCGATTGGCTGGCTGGCTCATACAGACTTGTCATAGGCCTCTTTGATCCAGGCCTTTAATTCATTATCGATATCAGCCACATCAGAAATTCTTACTCTGTGCGTGCACATAGAACCAAAAGGGCCGGAGCCTTCAAGCCTATCAGTTATGGGCGTGTCTTTTAATTTAAAGCCAAGATCGATCCTGGTTTTCGTTGCCGGTTTTATTAGTAGGAATTGCCTTTTACGGATCAAACTAACACTCGCTTTTTTGGGGGTAATGGTCACATCAAATCCTAAAGATCTGACGTACTCAATGAGTTTTTCGTAGATAGGAAACAACCCTTCTTTGTTGGTGTACTGAGCTTGAACCAGATCTTCCGGGGCCTTATTCTCATCTTTTGATAAGGTGACGATGGTATTGGCAAAGCCGTGGGTCACGTTGTGTTCCGACTTAAGAAATTTCACTCCTTCAGAATGTTTTACGAAGGCCTTTGCTTTTAGTATTTTCTTCCATTCAGCTAAGGATTTACCTGTTTTCTCAGGCATATTGTCGATCATCGTTTTGAGTGCTGCATCCATAAATCAAAATTTTGAATTCAAAAAAATTACAAACTCTTAAGAAAAAAACAAAAACACGGCCATTTTACCGTGAAAACGACCCAGCCGAGAATCAAAACTTGTATATGGCGTTTTGGCAATTTTTAGTTAATCTTTTGTTTCAACTACATGTCATCAGCACGGGGCAAGAGCTTCAGATCGGCTGATTCAAACACCTTATCCTCGCTTAACTTTTATTTAAGTATTTCCATTAAAGGAATTCCCGTAGTTCCGTTTGGCATTTGAAGATTCAATATCATCGCAAGGCTGGGAGCAATATCTGTGATCGATATTTTCCTTGTTGATTCACCTTTTTGTATCCCTGTTCCTTTCCATATTAGGGGAACGTGGGTGTCATAGGCATATCCCGATCCATGCGTAGTGCCCTGCACTGTATTGATCTTCAGTTCCGGATCGATGTTTTGAATTAATCCAGGCTCAAATGCTAATAGCACATCACCGGCTCTTTTAGGATGAAAACCCTTTTGGATCTGCGCTCTTGTGCCAGTCTTATATTCTTCATTCTGAAGTTGTGATGCCGTAAGAGTCAATCGAATGCCATCGAGATTGATCAAAAAATCGGCTACTTCTTGTTGAACTGACCTTAGTTCCAGTCCGGATTCGTCAATCAACTTTCTATTCAAGTAAACTCGCTCATAATCGAATTTTAATAACAAGGATTCATTCCTATATTTTGATCTTATATGCCTTCTAAGCGCTTTTTCATATTCGTTAATTCTGGCTATTCCGGTTGGCAATTTATGCTTATTCAAAAATGCAGCGTTTTGAATTGCACCATGGTCGGAAGTTAAAAACAGCAGATAGTCATCTTTACCAATGGTTTTATCCAGATAATTTAAAAGACGTTCAATTTCCATATCCAACCTGAGATATATATCCTCAAGTTCTATGGATTGTAGACCGAAAGTATGTCCAACAACATCGGGGACTGAATAAGAGATATTTATCAGATCGGTAATTGAGTCTGAACCAAGACTTTCATTTTCTATGGCTTCTATGGCAAAATCAGTCAAGAGCGTATTGCCATTTGGCGAGATCCATAACATCTGATATTCAACACCTAATTCTCTATACGGTTTTCTAATTTCTTTAAAATTATAAGGAAATGTCGGACTGGATTTTCCTCTTAATATACGCTCATACGGACTGTCATCAACATCACTTTCACTATAGCTACTTATCGGATAGAGGGGTACCCAAACAGTATCTAAATACGTGTTTGCAATACCTGATTCGTTAAAAGAAGTTACCCAATCCGGTAAGTTGTCCATATAGAATGAACTAGAAACAAAATATCCAGGACTTGTCTGATAATCATGCCAGTAGGCAGCATTTGCCGTATGGCCTCCCGGCAAAATAGCACCCCGGTCTTTTAAGGATACACTAATGACTTTAGATTTGAAATTTGAACCTAGTCTCAATTGGTCTGAGATAGTTGTTGAAAGAAGTTTTCTGGGCGAGGTTCCATTTATATTATCGTCTTTAGACCCAATAATTACTTCTGTGGCATCATTTACATTACCCACTTCCACTTCATTAAATTGATCATACCAGCTATTGCCGATAATTCCATGTATTGAGGGTGTGGTCCCTGTATAAATTGAAGCATGGCCGGCTGCCGTCACGGTTGGGGTATAATTGAAATGGGCATTTTTAAAATTAAAACCTTCATTAAGTATTCTTTTAAACCCACCTTCACCATATCTTTCTTCATACTTATACAACTGATCAAATCGCATCTGATCTACCACAATACCAACAACTAATTTTGGTTTACTCAGGTCTCTTGTTTGACCGTTTAATGAAAATCCATTCAATAACAGCAGGGAAACTATAAGGATTCTATTCATATTCTGTTATTTCAGGATTTTGTATCTACACATTGTTGCAATAATTCTCTTCGGCATTAAGATAGTAGTCTGAGGCAATTCTCCATACAATATTAAGTTTGTTTTAACATGCAACCTAATTAAAATGCTATTGCCATTTCTCGATTATACTTACTTCGATATTCTTGTGGAGACAGGCCAGAATACTTACGAAAAGTATTACTAAATGCCTGTTTTTTTTCTCACCCAGGAAAGTGTCCAACTGCCTGCTATAGCTAATAATGCTGAGAGGCCATTGACATAAATATCAAATGGGTCAAATACTCTTTTGGGAAGGAATATTTGGATCAATTCATCAAAAGTACCTATTGCTAGAGTTAGTAGAAAAGCAACAAGACCAGGATTAGCAATTATTTTTCCTTGTTTCACCCTTTCAAGAAGCGCCTTGTGTATAAAAATTGCCAGGACAATGTATTCAAAAAGATGGGATCTTTCTGCAAAACCCAATCTTGAATAGAGCATAACAAAGACTGCAGATAGGCCCAGCCAGACTGTTATTTCCGCAAGCCCTGGTCGTGTAAATAATCCGTGTAAAATAACTGTTGCGGCAAGCGCTAACATCGCATAAAAAAAGAGTGCACCCTGAAGTTCCTCATCCATGGCTGCAACCAGATGCCCACCGAAGATTAAGGTTGAAAAAATGGCAGCCAAAACAAGAAAAGCAAAGATCCATAGTCGCTTTTCCCGTGATGATGTAAAGAATGACATTCTTTTACTTCTTTATCAAATTATAAGCTCACTATACATGATGCATTAAAAGCATTACAGCCGCTTTTTACTTTATTGACTTCCGTCCTTTAAGGGTATGATCCATAGGTTTTTTTCCTGATCAATTGTCCCACCCATTTCTTCAGTAACCACTCTATCTATTACAACCAGTCCTTTTTTGGCCATATTCTCAAAAGTATCGATTCCTTCATCAGGGAAATTTTGTCTGGTTCTATGAATATGAAATCGATTGGAGAATTGTCTGTCAAAGGTTTCTTCTATGCCATCTTTACCGATCATAAAGCCAAGTAAACCACCCCAGGTAGCAGTTGGGTTATCTGAGTCCCAGCCTGCCAGCGAACCAATTTTTATAGTTCTTTTTAAATCCCCTTCGCCATAAAACAAACTCACCAGGCTTGCTGCAAAGTTTATACCTGCTGCAAAACAACCATTGCAATACAAATTCTTTGAACTAATATCATATCCGTCTTTCTGATGGACCTGATATCTGTAATAAATTGAATCTCTGGTTTGCTCCCAGGGGATCCCGGCTTTGTATAATTTTTGGGTATAATCAAACATTTGAGCCGGATAAGTAGAATCATTCAGCATCTCCCTTGATGTGTTGGCCATCCATTGTATTCTCTGGTTCATAGTTTTTTCCGTATTCAATGAGGCTAAAGAATACATGTTTACATAAAACATTGAAATAGCTTCGGCTTCTTTTCTGGCAACCGTTTGAATGGGAAGATGCGCCATTCTGGTGGCAATGTCTGGTCTTGCAGGGGAGAATAATCCAAATATTTCAGTGGTCAATTGCGCATCTATCATGGCAAAATGTTCGTTCTTACTGGGGTTTCCTGTTTCTGGTGGGAGAACCCCTTCTTTCATAAGATCAAATGCTTTTTGATTGGATACCCATAAAAAATTTTCTTCCTCTGCTATTATATGTTTTAGCCATCCATTGCGTATTTGTTCAGGAGATAGTAAACTACTCTTGTTGTTATAAAGAAGATGCTGATACATATACTCGATATCCGTATCATCATCTGCGCCCCATATTTCATCAGGGTTTTTGAAGACAAAATCAATAGTGGGCGATATATCACTCGGCTTACCTTCTCCCCATATGCTGGGTTGATCAGGTTTTCCCCAATCCTCTCTTGTGTAAAATTCTCCGGTTTTGATATCTCCAATATTCCCGATTTTATCCATCTCTGTTACTAATCCTGTCCAGTTTGCAATACACTGACCTAACCAGAAACCATATAATTGATCATAATATTTCTCTCGTGAGATAACAATATTCGCTTCCTCTTTATGAACACTAGTGATTGCCTCTTTAGCCTTCTTTTGTTTTTCCGTTTTGCAAGCAGACAAAATCATCAAACAAAGCATAATTACTAATTGGTATTTCATACTAGTTGTTACCGGTTTGAATTAATACTCGTTTTAATGCTAACTATTCGTTGTTATCACCTTTTTCTATATGTGATTTCCAAGTTGAATATTCTTTTTCCAGGTCGTTCATTATCATTGATTCTTCTTTTATCAGATTTGTTTTTTCACCAACATCATTATTTAAGTTGTGAAGAAACTCCCCCAGTTCTAATTCTACCATTTCATATTTAGCTTCTTCATCGTTAAATGACTTGCGTAATTTCCAGGGTCCCTTTCTTACGGCAAGTTCATGTCCCGTGTCCCAGAAAAGGACATCATGTTGTAAGCTGTCATTTTTACCTCGCAACAGTGGGGTAAGATCCATACCATCAATATATCCAGGTATTTCGATATTTGCCTCTTTACAAATTGATGGTAATATATCCATGGCACTCACCATATTTTGATAGACTTTACCTTTTTCATATTTCTTTGGATAAGAAACTAACATTTGCACCCTGATGCCCCCTTCATATAGAAGATATTTTGAGCCTCGAAGTGGCGTATTATTAGCGTAGATCGGAGTTGATCCTCCATTATCACTTATAAAGAAAATAAGGGTGTTTTCTCTTAAGTTTTGTTCTTCTAGAAGATCAAGTAGCTTTCCAATTTCTTTGTCCATATAATGCACCTGTCCCAAATAATGTGCTCTTCCCTCTTCATTGTTAGGGTATCTTCCTTTAGCGTACCAATCATAATATTCTTCTACTGCTGGGTTCCAGTCATGATAGCCTTTAAGATTATATTTATCCAAATATTCTTGCGGTAGTTGGTGTGTAAAATTGTGAGCCGCGTTAAAAGCTATTTGTAAAAAAAACTTTTGGCCTTTATTTTTTTTAATGAATTGCCTGGATTTTTCACCTACCAATTCTGTGAAGTAAGCAATCGTATCTACTCGCTCTTTGTTTTCCCATAAGGATCCCTGCCTAAGAGTTTGCCCTTTTCTATTATATTCTTTCTTGACTTTAAGAAAAGCTTCTTCAATTTCTTTTTTGTGGTTCATATAGTGCTTACGGGCCGATGTATGTCCGAAATAGTAGTCAAAACCGTGATTAAGCGGAAAACTTCGATGTGTTGAATCGTTATCGTGGTCACCATAGTGTATCTTACCGATATATCCAGATTGGTATTTTTGTTGTTTTAATAATTCCGGAATTGTCTTAAATCTAGGATCGTGAAGTCCCTCGGCACTATACCAATATGATCCCAATCTTTGTGGATAAGAGCCTGTGATAATTCCAATTCTGGATTGATTGCAGATAGGGGAATTGTCGTATGCCTGAGCAAAACGAATTCCACTTTCAACAAGTCTGTCTATGTTAGGAGTTAGAACATCATCTGCAAGCTTTACGGCACCAATATCGGCATATCCCAAATCGTCTGCAACAATCAATATAATATTTGGAGTAGTAACATTATTGCCCCCTTTAGTTTCATTTTGTTTGCCTGTACAGGAAGCAATTAGTAGCCACAATAGTATTATTAAAGGCGTTTTTACTAAGTTCATTTTAACAATTCAAGATTGGCGATAACTGTAAGTATAAGAATAGTGAGGCCGATTAGGAAGCATTATTTTATATGCATAGTACTCACATGTTTTTAAAATTTAACCTATTACTCCTGCTGCGATATTTTTAACTTTCACCTTTTGCAGTGACGGATGCCGCAAATAGAAAGATGAATGCATAAAAAGCGATGGAAAGTGCATCATCTAGACCAGTTCCATTTACTATTCTTGTAATCAGTGCTCCGATCATTACTGTTGCTAATATAATTCCACCTAAATATCTTACTTTAGGTATTAATATAATAAATCCTCCTGCCGTCTCTAATATTCCTATTAATATCCTAAACCATACTGGGTATCCCCAATCCTGAAATGCCTCGGTCCACATCCCATCCGGATCAAATTTTCGTATTCCATTAACAATTACACGATAAGCTGGATAGGCAATAATAAACCAAATTAAGATGGGTTGAATTTTTGTCAATTTGATTAGGACAAAAGTTAGGATTTTATTCATTTTAATATATTTCTAAATAAGTGAGTACGCCCCTGGCTTACCACACCTGGCGTGGCAAATTTCAAATCACAAAATACAAATTCCAAATTGGTATTTGGTGCTCGGGATTTGGTATTTATGTGGCAAAGCCACTTTGGCAAGATTAACAGACAAGTTGTGCCCTGCTGCCAATACCTATTTGTTTTGCTATGTTTGATTATATACGTATCATTGGATTCTTTACAGTAATAAGCAAAAGAAGTAAACTAACACTAGTTATATGGAATTTGATCTTCTGGACTATCTTGCAGATTTTACCCACTATGAACTCATTGAGACTTATTACCTCGCGAGAAACGCACTTATCAGTGATGTGACCATCTTTACTACCATCCTTTTTGCCTATGTAACAGTGGCTTATTTTGCGAGTACCAAGATGACCAAATTCCAGGCCATTACGGTTTCTTCTCTATACAGCCTTTTTGCTTTGTATATGGCTTCTTCTGCCTATAATGCATCACTGATGGCATCGACCATTGCTCTGGCGATAACCGGGATGGATCCTTCCAGAGATTCAGTCGTTATAGGGACAATGTTATTCGTATCCTGGGGCTTCAGCATTGTTTTATTTATACAATCGCGTCGAAAGGGAGCCGCCTGAGATGTAGTAGAAGTCAGTCTCTCACGCATAAAGCCCAGGTCTTGTCTGCAGGCCCATCTTTAGGCATTGTTGGCAACTTTTTTTTAATCAGGGGTATCCGACTTTTAAAAAGTCAGCACATTCCCCCATTTTAAAAGAAACATCGTTAAAGTGGTAAGTATAAGACTGTAGAAGATCACAGCTTGCCAATTATATAATCTCGTAGGCCACTGCTTCCACATTTTTGTACTGTATTCTTTTTTATAATAGGCATGTCCCAGCCTAAATAGAAGAAAAGTGAATATTATGAAAATCAGTACGGCAGTTAGTAATATCCATTTCTTTTCCATTTGTTTACATTTTGATTTTGTTCTTTACCGGCAAAGCCAGACCTAAAATTGTTAGTGCTTGTATTATTCCACTACAATTTAAAATTTGCTATTCATAAAAACAGCTCACCTCTTCAATACTTTTTCGTTCGAGCTTGGGCACAAAGACCTCTTCTTGTGCATATCCTATTGGAAACAAGATGTAGGCTCTTTCATTTGAAGGTCTTCCCAGTAATTTTGCTAAGAAGTTCATTGGGCTAGGCGTATGTGTTAGTGTAACTAAACCTGCATTTTGAATAGCAGAGATAAACATGCCACAGGCAATACCGACAGATTCGTTGACATAATAATTGTTGTGTTTGCTCCCATCTTCATCAATATCATACACTTTTTTAAATACAATAACTATCCAGGGAGCAGTTTCTATAAATGGTTTGTGCATGTCTGTTCCTATTTGAGCAAGGTCTTTTATCCAGCGTTCGCTCATTCTACTTTCATAGCTCAATTTCTCTTCTGCTTCCGCGGCTTCTCTTATTTTTGATTTTAATTCCTGGTTAGAAACTGCACAAAAAACCCAAGGTTGCTTATGTGCCCCTGAAGGTGCAGTTGAAGCAGACATAATTAAATTTTCAATGACCTGCTTTGGAACAGTTTTATCGGAAAATTCTCTAACAGAACGACGTTTATTTAACCAATCATAGTAAGACCTGCTGCGGCGTAACATTTCTTCTTCCGGATAGGTGGCATGTTCATAAGCTATATGTTCAAACCCATTAATTATTCTCGTTTTTGTTCTATCCATGCGTCCAATTTTTTGGATCATTGCTGTTATTTGGCGAGAGGCCCAAAATATCGTCTTTGATATCTACACCTAAACCCACTACAGTTCTATTGACGTAGTTAAAATAACTTGCAACTTGATTAATTTCCAGTATTTCTCCATCAGAAAATCCTTTTTCTCTTAAAAGCTCAATATTTTCTTTTTTAAGATCCTTATGATGTAAAGTCAATTCTTTTGCATACTGACAACCGGCAACGTATTTGTCTTCAAAAATTCCTTCCAACTTGTCATTGATCACCGCCTGTTTGAATTTTTCAGATTCTGCGTCATTATCATAAAGCCTTTTAAAGCCTGCATAATGATGTTCAACACAATAATCACAATTGTTCAAATAACTCACATAGACGCCTATAGCTTCAAGATACCATTTAGGCAAGGTATTGTTGGCATTGTGTAAAACATTCTTATAAAGCGTCATATGACCAACCAAAGAATGGGGTCTTAAACTGTGAATTAATAGAATATTGTCAATAGTATTATTCGGGCCTTTTACCCGATCATAAATTTTCTTTAACTGAGATCCGGCATTTTTATAATCTATTGTTTTTATCCAACTCATTTGTCTTTTATTAGATCTAACAGCAGCGCATATGCCAAGTGCAGCATTAATAAAGCATTATCGAATATACAATGTTCTGCTAAGTGTTTTTACTTCCTAATTACGAGCATGCGATAGACAGTTTCCGAAGTATTTTGGATTCTCTGATCAATTAATATCAAGACATTCGCAACAAAATTTTTCCTCCGGTCATTTGGTCGGTATAATCGCTTATGGCTTCTTTCACTTCTTGTAAGGGATAGATCTTTCTGATCTCGCTTTTCAGATAGCTTGGTATCTGTTTCTGTGCACGTTTCCACAGCAGCATTATTTTCAATATGTTCTGCTTGCTGATCCAGGGACCAAGCCAGAAACTGTCAACCATTTTATTTTCAAATATTATGATGCTCGGACTCACTTGAACAGCTTGACGGGAAAGTGCGCTGAATACAATGACCTTGCTATTCGGAGGCATGGCTTTTAATAGCTGACCGGTTATTTGACCTGCCACTGCATCAAATGCTAGCAGCGTATTTGTATGATGACAGGCATTATATAGTTCTTGATCAAACCCTGTTTCACTACTATTCAAAACAATGTCGGCACCTTGGGCCTTGAGCAGATCCACTTGTGCATCCCTGCGAACAACATTTATGATTTGAATTCCCTCTTTTCGCCCCAGTCTGTTCACCATTTGGCCGAGTGAACTTGCCGCAGCAGTCAATGCAATAGCTTTATGTCCTCCTTTTTTCGAAATGTCTATAAAAGCACTGGCCGTAAGGGGGTTTATCAGGGACATTGCCCCCTGTTCTAAACTCAAGGATTTATGCAAAGGCAATACGCCTCCTTTTACGCTTTTAACCACATACTCCGACCAAACACCTCCGCCTGTACCCCAACCGGCACAGGCAACGCGTTTACCAAGGAAATAGCTAGCCATAACGCCACGACCGGCAGCAACAACCTCTCCGGAACCTTCGCCACCCGGAACTATAGGTGTTGGATCTTTAAAGCCATAAGTACCCTTCAGCGTTGCCAGATCCGAGGGATTTATCGGTGCGAAGGCAACTTTGACCAGAACTTCGTCCTTTCCCGGTGTTGGTATCGGTCGTTGCTCGATACGTATAGCATCAGGGCCAGAATAAGAATTCAGGACAGCCACTGTCATAATATCCGGAATTTTTATTTTTCTCATATCGATTCTCTTATGTACTAGGCATTCGGCCCAAATATTGTAGCCTCATTACCCCTTTCCATAAGCTCACAACTTTTAGAAAAGCTGCTGCCATCAAGATCTATGTGAAACCGTACGCTATCTTCCTTAGGATTTGAAACAATGGGAAGCCAGCGATAGGGGAGATCCAATTCGGTCACCTTCGGATTCAGGAGCTTGAGACAGGCATACTGCCCTTTTTGATGTTCAAAGCCATTGTGCTTCTCAAAACTCAATTTCAGCGTTTTGGCATCTACCTTATTTCGCTTTTTAAGTTTTAGGATTCTGTCGTCTTCATATTTCACCGCATCGCTCTCAGACCATCTAGTATCCTTATCCATCTGTAAGGCCGCCAAAAAGCCTCCCGTAATGCTTCCCTCAAAGCCACCTCCGGGAAACGCCCAAGCAGAGGCAAAATACAAATTGGGTATCAGGAAATTATTTCTAAATCGTTTAGTCCCGGTTAAGTCTTTCGTTTGGGCAAAACCGTAAACGGCTCCTCCGGGGTTTGAAGTGTAGCGCTTTATGGTTTTAGGGGTGGAGACCTCGTAATATTCGATACTTTCTCGGATTCCCGGAAATTTATCATCCAATCGCTGAAGCAAGATCTGGGCCACCTCTTCTTTCTTTGCGGTATAGTCTTCCGCGCTTAGAGCTTCCCAGTTTTTCAGATATGCTAGGCTGCAAATCACACCTTCGGCCTTCCCCGGTGGGGCCAACCCGGAGTCTATTTTGTTATAATCAACAAAAATGAAGCTACGTTGCGACCAATCGCCTAGTTGGTTAGGGTGCACGTCTTTCAGGCTTTTTACATCTTCTCCCTGGATAAAATTTGAATAGTATTTAACATCAAATTCATCAACATCTTGCTTAAAGCCAAGATAGATACATAGTAAGGAGGGAGAATTAGGGTGCGGACGGATCTTTTGTTTTAGTGTGCTGGCATAGGGTTCATCCAATAAAGCTGGCACCAATGGGATGGCACAATTAGCCACTACATTGTCGCAGGCAATGGTGATAGGCTCATCGTTTTGTCTAAAGGTATCACGGAAGGTAACCCCGGTTACCTGGCCGTTTTGAGTAGCAATTTTCTCAGCCTTTTTCCCCAATAACACGCTGCCGCCTTGCTTTTCGATGTATGCGGCCAGATGGTCAGAAAGTTTTTGTGAGCCCCCTTTTATAAAATGACCCCCGTTCTCAATAAAACCGGCAAAGGGCAAACCAAAATAAAACATCGACATGGAGTAGGGGTCATCGCCCCAGTAGGCAATATGTGCTACAAGATCCAGTTTTGCATTTTCATTCTTGATGTGCTTGTCTAACCAGGATCCTACGGTATGACGCGTTGCAGTTACGAGGTTAGGATAAATCAAGGGCATGAGCGGATATATTAACTTGCGTTTAATCGGCGAACGTGGTAGGCTCATAGCTTCCTTTCTAATGCCGGCAATCAATTTTATAAACTTCTTCATACCCTTTTCCTCGTCAGGATATTTGTCGATGAGCGCCTTTGTCGCCGTATCAAAGCCATGCGGAAAAACAAAATCTTCCTCATCCGATACTACACCGTAGAACTCCGGTACTTGCTCAAATTGTACTTGCTGGTCCACTTCCAGCATTTTAAAAATCTTCATCAGGTTCCCGTTCTCTACCAGGCCACTCATTTCATGAAGGCCGACTTCAATGATAAAATCTCCTCGTTTAAAAGTGGTTGCGCAACCACCAGGCTTGAAATGTTGCTCAAGGAGTAGTACTTTCTTTCCAAATTTTGAGAGGGTAGCGCCAGCAGTTAATCCGGCCAAGCCTCCTCCGATAATAACCGTATTGTATTTCATGGTTTTGTTTTGTTTGGGGGAGTGAAACTTTATTCTTTGTGCTTAGCCGTCCGATGTTTCAGCCGTATTCACGGCAGGGATATCCCAAGCTTCTTTTATTTTCCCATCGACAATCCGCCATACGACAACTGCGTCAATTTCTATTTGCTCACCGTTTAAGATCATGTTGTCTTTTACATGGGTAACCACCAATTCGTCGCCCATAGGGGTAATTGATAACGGAGTAACCTTGAATGTTCCTTCAGTTTTACCGGCGATTTTCCCAAAAAACTCCATAAAGCCTTGCCTGCCTTGGTAATCTCCATGCAAGTCGGGGAGCTTAGGGTTATAATAATGGAAGACAGCATCTTCGGCAATTATTTCAGTTGAGTCGGCAATATTGGCAGGGTTAAACTGTTGCATGACAGTGATGTTTGGGTGTATGGCCTCCATTGTGATTCTCTTAATTTAAAATGCCATATGAAGTTCAGAAGTAGAGCAATCAAAACCTATGATATTTGTCAATTCATTTGACTTGCCTACAAGAAGATTGGAATTTGGAAATTACCTGACAAAGCCAGATTAAAAGTCGCTGATGGCAATAGCCAATTACAGGATATGGTAAAATATGAAATAGGTCATTGCCAGGTTAAAACCTGCGTGGCATAGGATAGCTCCAAAAATCGACCCTGTTTTAGACTTACAGTAAAAAAATAGCCTGCTTGACAAAAACATTAGTATCATCCATAAGACAGCAGGAATAAATAATATTTTCCAACTTCCGCTGACATAGACTAAACCGAAATGTGCTAAATGAACAATGGCAAATGCCACACTATCTATAATTGATGCTTTATTAGGGCCAAATTCCGGAACAAAACTTTGATGGATTAGTCCCCTGTATAATAATTCTTCACCAATTGGGCTGAAAGTCATTCCGATCACTGCAAATATGACGAAGTAAATAAGTCTATTATCTCCTATGAGCCCATCAGCAGGGATACTACCGTATGAATTTGATATATAGACAAACCAATTTTCAATTGTGCTTTGATACAAATATGTTCCAAGAAAAAATATAAGCACGCAGGCGAAAATTCCCAGCAGAAATGAGTAAAACAACCATTTAATATTTCCTGGTCGTTTTAGTCCGATATTAATCCGTCCCTCTTTTTTCAAAAGAAGGAAGGGGGTTAACAACATCAGAACAAAAATTAGGGACGTGAAACTATAGCTTCCTGTACGATTTGCTTCCAAAACCAATAAGAACCTCGGTATTCCAAATAGCAGGATCAAGGTTAAACCAAATTGCCAGTTGAACTTTAGTATATCAAATCGGAAATGGCTATTCATACGCATTATTAATGGGTCTTTGGCTACCCGCAATTGTGGCTAAATTAGGATTTGCTTGGCCTATTCCGGTCAAATATATAGTTGTTGATAGCCCTTCGTTTTCTTTCTATTTGCCATTATATTCCTTCAAATAGGACTACTTACTTATTATAATTCGAATTTATTCTGAAAGATTAAATTGCCATGAAATGCCATATTTGTCTGCACACCATCCGAATTTTATACCAAAGCCGTAATCTCCAACATCGTAATTGTCAAGAGGCACCATGACCTGGCCGCCATTGGATGCCAGGTGTTCGAACAAGGTATTTATCTCCTCTTCAGAAGTACATTCAACGAACAGTGACACCCCTGGTGTAAATGACCAGGCGTGGCTAAAATTACTTTCGGAGACCCTGTACTCTGTACCATTTAATGTGAATACGCCATACTTGATCAGCTCTGGTGTTCCGCCAGCCTCACCTTCTGAATATTTTGTTATGCTTTTGATTTCTGAATTCGGAAAGATAGAGGTGTAGAAATTTATTGCTTCTTCAGCCTTTCCACACTGGTCACCTACAAATGTTAGAAATGTTGTTGTTTTCATTATATGTTATTCTAGTGTTTTCATTACTGCTAACCTCTGGTTAAGGTGCATTATGTGATGGGCTTTAGCCATTGTTAGCCTGCGTTTTGAATTAATTCACGAAATACATATCTATCATTCGTCCATCCTTAATTTCGATTTTACCCCTGTGTTCACAGTCAAACTTTCCTTGTACCAAGCCATATGTGTACGCTGATATATTGATCTTATCAGGTGCACCAGCCTGTTCGACAGCACTGGCCAGGTTTACTGAGTCACCGTACAAATCAAAATAAAAATCGCGGCTTCCAATAACCCCGCCAATTACCTGTCCACTATGTATGCCAATCCTGGTGTTCCATTTTATAGCGGAACTGGAATTTCTCTTTGCTAAATATTCCAGAATTTGTTTTGCTGCCGTAACAGCCCCAATGGCATGATCAGAAGACTTTTTAAATCCTGCTGCTGCCATATATGCATCTCCAATTGTTTTGATCTTCGTAAGGTTATTATTTAACATGATCTTATCAAAGTGTGCAAATATTTCATTGAGTTCGGAGAGTAGCTTTCTGGGTGGAATTGTAGAGGTTAAAGTAGTGAATCCGGTAAAATCTGTAAAAAGAATGGATACGTCTTCATAAATCCTTGGTTCAGTAGCCCCAGGTATAATGGCATCATCAACTGCAGAACGGTCCGGAACGGAGGTGTGCAAATGTGTAAATACCATATCGCCATTGGAGTCGATCAATACGGCTGTTGCCCGTATTGTATCCATAAACACCGAGCCTCTTGGGGTGTAAAATTCAAATGACATGTCAGCAAATATTTCTACCACTGTTTCTTCAACCGCATTACATTTAATTTCATGTATTTTATAAGATGCTCCTCCCGGCATTTGCTTGGCCTGTTCATCCAGAAACCAGGCCATATACTTCCTGCCGGCAAATTTTTCTAATAGCCCGGTTCCATATCCTCCGAAATCATCGTGCAATAGGGCTAACGCTTCCTTTATAGATTTTGCATCAGAAATTACTATGGCATCCCAAAATCGGATAAATGTTTCTTTGGCTTTCTTTTCAAGGGAGTTCATAAAATTTTTATTTGTATCAAGGCTAACGCCCCTGGCCCTGCCTGATGTCAAATTGCAAATGACAAATGACAAACCTGTCTACCGACAGGTAGATTCCAATTTGGTGCTTGTCATTTGGATTTTGGTATTTACATGGCTCCGCTAGGTTTATATGTGTTGTATACTGTTGGGTTAATTCTTTGTTCAAACCGACATAGGATATCACTTTCTGCCAATTATGCAGACTAGATCTTTGGATAAAGATGATCAGAACAATTAGTAAAAGAAGCAAGGCTGAAATAAGAAGTACTGCCATATATTAAATTGGTGGTAACGATCTGGCTAAACTGCGTTTTAATACAGTTTAGGTTTTGTTAGCACCAGTTTCTACTTTTTTTCTTCACGCAAAATTTTCTCCATTTTACGACCTCTTGCCAATTCATCAATCAGCTTTTCCATACGCCTACATTGTCTATACAATTCAAATTCATCCTCTATTTCTTCAATTCGATAACCACAAACGACTCCTTTAATCAAGTGTGCGTTTGGATTTATTTTAGCTTTTTGAAAAAATGATCTAAAAGTTGATTTTTCATCAATAAGTGCTTGTAGCGCATCTTGATCAAAACCAGTAAACCATTTAATTACTTGGTTGAGTTCTTCTTTTGTTCTGCCATTTTTCTCCAATCTATTCAGGTAAAGTGGATAAATGGATGCAAATATCATATTGGCAACCTTTTCATTTTTTTCGGCTGTAACTTTCATATTTATTTGATTTCGAATTTATTGTTTGCAGCTTTTTTCTGTTGACCAATAAACACAAAACTATATCTGTCTTCAAACATAGAATTTATTTTTAGGGTTTTACTGGTAGAATAGAAATCAAGTAGTTCATCAATATTTGTTTGGTTATTAAGTAAAACAGCCAATGAATCAAGTTCGTTTATTTCAGCCTGACTTAAGTCATCATAGTTTTTTTTCAGGAATTTCAATTCATCATTATTTTCATTATTGCTGATATATTTTCCTTCATCATCAAAAAGTCCGGGTACATCATGATTTAATAGACTATAAAAATCCAATAACATTTGATATCGGATATGAGATTTCCCGTCTAATTCACCCTCAGAATATGCATCATTTAAAAATGCAGAATCATTTCTTGCCAACCATGCCTCATGCGCAAATTCAAAATATATATCAGGCAAATGATAACTAACATCTAAACCATAAGATTGTAAATATTCAGGTCTAATATCTAATACTTTCCATGTTTTGGAATTTGCATCCCAATATTCTGTTACCCAGTGTTCTATTGCTTTATTAACTTTTTTCATATAAAGCGTAAATTGGTCAAATGCTGCAGAATCCGAAGGATTTGGGTTTCCGTATTTATTCACATTTCTCCAAAATTCAATGGCTTTATCTCCTGAGTAGAGGTTTGTTAAGTAGCCTACTCGAATCCTTGCAGGTATTCCCTTGGATTTTAACATAGCCGCACTGAATATTGATTCCTTTGTACATGCTCCAAGCACTCTGTCTTCTAATTTTCGATCTTTGGTTAACTTTCCATTCCCTTTTACTTTTAAAGTGTCCAGAATATCTTTAATATCGTGATTTGCATGTGCTAGATTCCATTCAGCTCTTGGAATTTTCCACTGAGATAACATTGTAATATGAACCCCTTGAACATTTGCAATTTCAGACATTTCGTTTATATCATCAGGTAGACTTTGTAGCATATATACATTTTCACCAGGATCGGTTAATCTACCATATTTGATGTACTCAGAATGATATTCTTGTAATGAATTATTATTAGTTGAGTTGCATCCCATTATCAAGAAAAAGACTATAGTATAGATAAAATTGACTTTATTATTTTTCATATTGAATTTAATTGCTGCTAACGGTCTCGTGTATTACTTGTGCCAGCTTTCGGGCTATTGGGTTACGCGAAAGATTATTTGACCTAAAACTAATGAACTTATGATTTTTTATGTAAAATCGCTGGCATTAGTTATACCTGTTGTTTTAAATAGTGTTTCTATGAATTGCTTAAACAGTGTCTATTATCTGTGTTTTCTAAATGGACCTTAAGCGCTTACATCGTGCTAGATTGATTCTTATTCCTTATATATATTCAAGCATGAAATATCCAGTTTTTTAAATGGGTCATTCATAAAATCAATAACTACCTGGTTCTTACACTCTCTATTTCCACCTCCGTGCCCACCTTCATCAAGAACCAGAAGGGTACAATTACTCAGTTTTTCTTTAAAAAGATAGCCATTGACCGGAGGGGTCACCGGGTCAAATTGATTTACAAATACAAGTGTTGGTAAATCAGAAACCTGAAATTTTCTTTCAGCTATAGGCATGATATTGGTATGCCAATCCTTGCCCGCTTGATAAAAAGCGTCGAAAAAACCCATTTTAACTGGGATTAATGGATGTTTTTTATAATGTTCTTCAATCACTTGAGCCGTATTAGACGGATTGAAATTTTCGTATTTTTCGACAGATAACAACATGGAAAGATTTAAACCACCTGTTAATTGATATTCAAAATTTAGCACCTCATTGATCACCTCTCCACCACCATTTATAAAGGCGTGAATTAGTTCAGGCGCTTTTTCGCGGGAATTGTCCTGATATAGTAACCGTCGCAATAAATAAACACCGTCTTGAGCATTAATGTAGACACTTAAAGAATCATTCATCGATACGTTGAGGGGTGTTTTATCCAAGATTGAAATTGCTTTGAAATAGTCGTCTTTCAATTTGGGGTATTGACTCTTGCATTCGGTATTATTTTCACAATAATCAAAAATTCTACTTAAGGCCAAAGAATAACTATCTAAGCGATTCAGAAGAAAGTCACCACTAAGCGGGGCGGGTGAATCAAGAATCGAACTATAAACATAATCAGGGAACATATCTTGAACTACCCTACCCAGACGTGTGCCATAAGATCCGCCAAAAAGATTATATTTCTCGTAGCCTAAATGAGCAAAAAGCATCCCAACATCTTTCGCATTTTGAATGGTGTTATAATGAGCTAGACTAATGTTTTGATCCTCGCACATTTTCTTATAGTCAAGGATCATTTCCCTGGTCAGTTCCAGTTCCTCATCTTCATTGGCATCTTTGGCCATAATATCAAATGCCTCAAAAGACATATCCGGCAATGCAGAAGAATATCCAATACCTCGTTGGTCAAAGAGGATGATATCTCTTGCTCCCCCAATTGGTTGCTCTGATAAAAAATTGACCATGCCAGGACCAATAGTGTTACCACCCGGGCCACCGGAAAAATAAATCATAGGATATGCAGATGAAGTTGTGTCTTTTGTTTTGAGCACTACATATGTAATCTGGATTTTCTTTCCACCCGGATCATCATGATTCTCAGGGACAAGGATTGCTCCGGCTTGAACGTCTTCACTGTCAGGCAGCCAGTCCAGATTGTCGAGATTAATTAAATCTTGACTTATAACATTTTGATAACTAACAATAAAAGTAAAAAGTAATGCATAATGAAGTATTTTTCTCATGATGATTCTATTTCATTTAGATTAATCGGTTTTGTTTGTTACATTAATTACAACGGCAAGTATTTTAGCCGTTTTAATGGCTTATATATATTGTTTCGTACTGTTACTTTGTTTTTTGTTTTAGTTGCTTATAAGAAAAACCTTCGCCTTCATCTCCTAATACAGTAACCTCAATTTCATTTTCACTTATTCTTTTATATTGAATTTTTTTTGGAAAATCGTGATCAATATTTTCAAATGATAAATAGTCTTTAATTTCATTATTTAAAGTAAAAGGAATTGTTTTTCCCTCATTTTGGTCTGGAACTGTAGCTTCAAAAATGACTGTATTCTCCAATATTTTTATTGAAAGAGTTTCCGTAATTATTTTTTGACTATCCTTAAACTTATATGAATATCCAATTAGTTGTTTATTATTGGATAATTCCCAATTTTCATATTGTTCTTTTCCTTCCATTTTCCAAGTACCTATTATAAAATCTACCCTCGATAATTTGTTTTCAGAGCAGGCAAGTAAAAGGCATAGAATGCATATAGATGTTAGTGTTTTCATTTTTCAACTTTGTAAATTATGTTCATTCTTTAATAAATAGCACACAACGGTCTCAGATAAGCGTCAGTTACGGGTTAGTATGCCTTAGTTTTCGGTTTAGCAGAATCGTTTGTAATTTGAGTAGATTCAGACAGCCCGCCCGCCCTTGGCGGATAGCCGAATCCACCGTAATTGCGGTTATATATTGTTACCTGCCGGCATTACATTTGGTCTCTCATTCTCAGCAGTCTTTTTTTTAGTAATTCCGCTCCTGATTTATCTAGTTCTTGAAGTTTGCTATTCAAGATATTGAGTGCCTTTTCTTTGTCTTTGGTAACTGTAATTTTAGCTTCTGCCAAGCAGGCAATAACCTTAGCTTCTTGTGAAAAATAGTTCGCTCTGGGATTTTTGAACTTTATTAATTGCTCTTCTACCTTATCCAATTGACCTTTTAATAAGTAGAACTCAGCTAAAAATGCTCGCCCCAACATTTCATAAAAAATTTCATCATTTTCCAAGAAGTCAATTGCATTTTTGAGTAAAGAAATGGCTTCACTACTCTTATCCGTTTCCCAAAGATATTTAGAGTAATATACATCAAAGACGTATTTGTCCCTGTCATCCTTCTGCTTACTTAAATACAATCCTCGTTCGTAAAGTGGCTTGGCTTCTTCAATCTTATTTTGTATTAACAATGTTTCACCTAAATTTGAATTGGACTCAATGATGGCGTGCCTATCTTTATCTATTTCAGCCTGTTGAACAGCCAGACGTCCATACTTTTCTGATGCCTCCAAATCGTTGATTAACCTATGTTGCCAGGTTAGATTCATCAAAGTGTTCCATCTTCCATTATTTTTCTCCGTTTTGGCGTAGTAGTCATTGGCAAATTTCATGTATTCAATTGCCTTTTTAAGTGGCAGGGTACCAGAAACCGTAGCATCATAGCCATAGTTGTTATAGACCATTGCCTTTGCATTATCATCACCCAGTTTTTCAACAACGAACAGTTGCCTAATATTATGTTCAAAGCTTTCATCAAAGCTTTTACCAAATGTAAAATATGCCCAACTTAATATATTGTTAAGCTTGTATTCTAAAGGGTAGTTTTCAATATTTTTACAGAGGTCACTTCCGGCTTCTCCATAAAGTACAGCATTATCAAAATCACCTGAGAGAGCCGATGTTCTTGCTATGATATAGTTAGATTCAATAATTCCGATTGTATCAGAAATTCCCTTATATAATTCAAGAGCGTTCTTTGCAAAATCAATTGCAATTGGAAATTCATTGGTTTCAATAGCTTTATAAGCATTTTCTATAAGACCATTAGCTTTATTAACTTTGGAATTCTCTACACATGAAGTTAGGGTTAAGTAAAGAAGTGTAAAAAATAATAATTGTTTCATTTTTTATATGTTTCAGCTTGCAGCTAACGATCTCGTGTATGCGGAGTTGACAGCTTTTGCTGGCAATGAACGTCATACACATTGTTGTGTGCAGTAATTAATTACGTTCCAGAATTATATTCTTGTTTATATAATCAAATGTTACAATAAAGTTATCCAAAAATTTATTTCCGATATTCCCCATTCTCAATTGGTCTTCGTTCTTTATTGTAGAAATTCTAATAGTATCATTTTTGAATTCATAATCACCGATAGAGAAAGTATTCACTAGAGATTTATATATTTTCTTCTTGCCTTGTGCTCCAATTATTTGAGAACTCTCTAAAGTGTCCAAAACAATTTTAAAATTCTCATGATAATGCATATAAACTTGAACATTTAAGCTTGAACCGGTGTCTAAAGAAGCTTTGAACTTTTTTCCATTCATTTCAAAACCAGTCAAGATAGGAATCATGTCTTCTCCATCAGTTATATATTCAGATATGTAGGCATTATGAGATACAATTTTATTCAAATCACTACTGGAATTTAATATTTGAAGGTTCTGTTTTTGGTAATCAATTCGTATGATTTTATCTTTTAAAAAGCTATAACCCAATATTCCGTGTAATTTTATTCCGAGAGGTTTACCCAGTTTCTCTAAATCCAGTGTGAGTGCTTCTATTGTTCCATAGTTTTTTTCACTAAGCTTTAGATTTTCTATTGAAGTTGGAAAAGCCACAACTTTATCATTTCCACGCCCTTCTGCATTCCCCGATTTACTTTTGTCAATAGGTAATCTTAACTCTTTTGCTGTTTCAAAATCCACGGCAGACGGGTCAACACCTGTATCCAATAACATATTGAAAGGCCCCTTTTCACCGATATATACCGAAAGGACGACTTGGTTCTTAAGATATTCAAATTGCAAGATTTGGACTTTCTCTTTCTTTTTACAAGAAAAACACAGAATCAATAGGCTGAATAAAAGGAATATGTTTTTCATTTGTCTTTTCATTGTGCCCAACGATCGCGGCTATGAGTAGTTGCGTGGTTTAGCACTAAACTTTGCAAATAAACACCAAGCTGAAAATTCTATCGGATTTTCAGAAGTAGGCGAGAACAAGCAATTACTTATAGCCATTGTTGTATGCAGTGTATCTTTTCTCAATTCTGTTTTTAATGTTAATCAATTGTCTTTTTTGCATTATAAAGTGCAATGGTTTGGCAATTAAATATGACAAAATTGAAATCCACCAAGGATGAAAATCAACACTACTTCTTACAATCAACCTAGTCCTGTTCAGAGATTCCTTTCTGAGAAAAAATGTCCATGACGATTTCCAGAACATTTTTGGCTGTTCATTTTGCTTAACAGGTCTAAATGATGGAAACTTACTAAATGTGGTTAAAACTAAATACTCATTCTCTTTAATTCCATTTACTTTAAATCCCACGCCCGGAGGATCACTTGGTCTTGCCGGTAAAATGTCTCCAATCTTTACATCTTGAAATTCTTGAATAATTACCCGAGCGCTTGATTTTCCGCCATTATCAATTTTGTCATAGCTATACCATCCCGCCCTTCGACACCCCATTTGCTTTATCCATGGGAAAATTTCTTTGGTGCTCGAATTGATGGTTATTGCATGGGTCTCTCGACCTTTAAAATTGGGGGTGACTTCATCCCCAGGTAACATAAGAGACTTTTCCTCTTTTGTGGCAGTTATTTTCATGGTCAAACCAATCACATTGTATACAACGCCCCTGGCCCTGCCTGCCGGTCTCCGGCGGCCATAGCCTTGCGCCTCGGCCGACGCCTTAGGCTATAGCCGACGGCGGTCCGCTATAGCTTCAGCGACACGCGGATGGCGACGGCTCGCAGGCAGGTATGATAAGCTGCCTGGAGGCGCCCCCATAACGGGCTTTTTGTTTATTCCCAATCAAGTTGCTCCATTAAAGAAATATATCTCGGATGTTCTTTAATTGGATCGGTCATGGAAGTAAATTTTATCCAGCCAATAAACTGATCATGTACTAAAAAAGCCTCCTCGAGCTCTTCCAATGCCCGATCGTATTGTTCTAGGCCACACAAGACAATCGCTATTTGTGAGGGAGGCACATAACGCTTTTCTGAAGCCGCCAGCATATTATTTAAAACCACATTTGCCCTGTCTTCCTGACCAATTCTGGTAAATAGATATCCTGCTATGAAATTTGTTTCCAGACCATAATTCCGCTTTAACAACGCTTCATAAGCCTCATTGTATAATCCTTTTTCAACCAATAATACCGCTTTCACCCATAGGAATTCCTTATGGTTGGGTTCAAGGGACAGCTTTGTACCTATCACTTCTTCAGCCCTTATAAGATTCCCTTGAAATATGTAATTCAATGCCAGAAAAACATCATTGATCGCATTCAGCGGATCTAAAATACTGGCTTTTTTTTTCAGTGCTTCAGCTCTGTCAAAATCTCCCATTAATTCCAGGACAAATGCATACCATCTATAGGTTTTAAGAAAATTTGGACTTCTTTGCAATGACTTCTCAAAGTAGGGAATCGCATTTTTAAAATCAAAATCCAAACAATAAATAATCCCTAAAATACCACTTACCTCCCCCGAACCCGGGTTTAATTTTTCCGCCATGAGGGCATATTTTTTTGCCATTTGGGCTCCTTCAGTCGGAGACATGTAACCGCGATTAACATCAAAGATGTGCGCTTCTGCTATCCCGATATAGGGATCAACATAAGTAGAATCCAAATCAATTGCAGCCTGGAAATACCGGGTAATGTCCTCTAGCTTTTGCCCTGTATTATCGTACATGGCACTCTTTCCCATAGCATTGTATTTATAGGCTTCTATATTTGTCTCCCGGATTACGGTATTCTCATTTATTTTCTGTTCGCTGTCTGTAATATTTAAAGCCCAATAAATATTGTCACCTATTCTCGATATAACATCCCCCATTCGGGCTAGGTTTCCCGATATGGAAGCATAATTCAGAATTTCATTATTCTTACCATCGATGACTTCGACCTTCACATCTAAATTTTGACTATAAATCGTATAACTGCCTATCAGCATAATATCGGCTTTGAGTTCCTTGGAGATTTGTTCAATAGATTTACCGGTATCTTTAAATTGGAATGTTGATCTTGAAGAGATTACAGATAAGGATGAGATATTGTATAGTTTACTAATGACATCTTCGGCAAGTCCTTCGCTCAAATATCCAAATTCGGCATTGTCAGACTTGTCTTCAAAAGGCAAAACGGCAATCCGGAAACCCGAATTATAGGCGAATTCCTTGCCGCTTTTCCATTGGGAACCGGCCCAAAAACTACCTGCCAACAAAATCAATACAGCCGCAATGCCCGCCCCAACAATGACGGCATTCAGCCTTTTGCTGTTCAACTGTCTGGTTCCAGTGGTGTCGTGTGCTTCCGGGGTTTTCTGTATTCCTCTCGGGGTTAGGTCGTATACCCATGAAAAACCAGTCCAGAATACTAATCCTATGGCAAGGAGGTAAATGAGGCCTTCCAGAAGGTACGCAGGGGCCTCAAAGACCGGCAGCAGGGTAGACGCTATTTGTATTAAAACCCATGATACTGCCAGATACGCTACTATTGCCCTGAAAACATTTCGTCTTACGAGTTCTCTGTAAAGTTTTTTCAAATCCATAGAAATCTGATTCTAAATAGAAATCTGATTCTAAGTGAAATTCACTTGAATATAGCGCTATACCGTGTATCGGGCTTTAGATTAAATAATGAATTTTAAGAACTCCAAACTATGATATTTGTCATCTGCAGAATTGTGATTACGACGGGTACATTGGGTTCGTTTGTTAAGCGAATGGACCGGGTTCGCCCTTACTAACAAAAAAACAAATTTCTAAGTACAATCATACCCTTTTGCAAATTGGAATTTGAGATTTGGTGCTTACACCTCCGCACATTTCCAAAGTGCTGCGGTGCACAAAGTGGTGCTTGGGATTTGCCCCAGACCTGTGGAGCGATGGATTATACACGTTGTTGTAGCTAGTTAATTTGTTCGTTAAGGAAACTACTTGATTTTATTAAAAATAAAGAATAATCCTTTACGGATGTAGCGATATTCAATCATATAAACTGGAATCAATACCAAGCCAAATAAAACTGGTAAAATCCCTCCAAAACCATAAGTCATGCTCAAGATAAATCCTAAATAATACTCGGGTTGGTATATGCGCATAAAAAGGGCTAATACAAATGTCATTAACATGAGATATCCTGGCAATTCTGGGGCATTATAAAATAGGATTGTTACAATAACTCCAAATATAAATGCACCGATAAATCCATAAATTTCCTGTTCAGAAACTGATTTTTGCTTGTTAGCGGACCTAATATGCCTCTTTTGAATAAGGGTCAGTAATACCCATGTTATTAATGGAACGATCAGAATACCCCACCAATTAGATATTTTAGGCATGTCTTTTCTAGCTAACAGGTGATGTGAAACAACACCGCCCTGCAAATGTTCCAAAAGGAGAAGACCTATTACAAAAACAGTAACGATTGTAGTTATTAAAATTTTCGTTCTTGAATTTAAAATTACTTTCATTTTTAATTGGCTACGACGGATAGTATATGTGGAGTGCGACCATTTAGGGAGCATTATCGCATATACATTGTTGGCAGTAGTTTCTTTACTTTAACTCCTTTTCTATACACGGATACTATAGCCTGAGTATTTTCAATATTTTCAAGAGGGTTCATTTTCAATAGTACTAAGTCTGCAATTTTACCTTCAGATATAGAGCCATACTTATTTTCAATTGAAAGAAATATAGCAGGGTTTATTGTTGCTGATGCTAACGCTTCAGCATTAGACAGACCCGCCTCACACAATAGAGCCAGTTCTTGATGCAAGCCCATTCCCGGATACACATAAGGCATACCTCCAAAATCACTCCCTGCTAATATATCTACTCCATTTTGATGCATATAGCTGAGTAACTCTTTTTGTGATGAAAATTTATTCTTAATATCATCAGGATTTCGTTTACTGTTACCACTTATTCGTCTTTCTCTGCTCGAAACCCATTCTTGCATTAACATAGAGTGAATGAAACCATTATACTCTTCAATTTCAATATATGGATCTGATATATGGGCTTTCATGTGATAAATAACTAAAGTAGGACATATCCAACTTTTGTAATGTTGCATAAGCATTATAATACTATCTATTCTTTGCGGTTCATTTATCCATATATCATCTAAGAGGTTAAGATGTTCAACACTTTTTTGTCCAAGCTTTATTGACTTTTCAGGAGTAATATATTCTGACAAATGCCCTGCAAAAGAAATGTTATTGGCAGTCGAATAGTTTGAAATTGCTATTAACTCAGGTTCCCGAATTAGGGAATAAGTTTTGATAAAATCTGTGCCGATAGTTTGGATACTATCCAATATCTTTTCAACATCAACATGTTCATCTACTGGTATCGTGAAATCGTAAAACGTAGGTGGGTTTCCATCAAAAATCGGCCCGGAACCGTAAATATTAGGGCCTGCAACAGGGTTCTTTTTTATAATTGCCTTAAAATGATTCTGTAAAGACAAATCACCACCCATATCTCTAATTCCAGTAATTCCATAAGATAGTAAAGGTTTGAACAATAACGAATCGTTAGTTTTTTCCCAGCAAAGATGGAAATGCATGTCCCATAATCCCGGTATTATGTACAGACCTTTGCCATCTATTAAATTCGCATTTTTGTATTTTGTGTCATTATGTCTTTCGCCAATCTTATAAATGATAGAATCCTTAATAATAATTGTTCTGTCAGGAATTAGAGAACCATTTTCAACATCAATAATATTTACATTTTCAATAACCGTGTATGATTCAATGGGAGATTCTTGAGCAGAGCAACCACAGATTATTATTAATATTAATAAATTGAATATTTTCATTCTTAATTACTGCTAACGGCCTCGCATAACCGTTAGTTACGGGTTAATATGGATTAATAGTCGGCTTGACACTGACTTTAGCAATTCCGAGTGGATTCGGACGTAGTAGGAATCCACAGTAATTGCGGTTATAAATTGTTACCACACGTTTTAGTTTTTTGAAAGCCAATGCAAGGTATTCAATACAAATTGTTTCCAGTCGTATTCTTTGAGATTCATACCAGCAGGTTGTTTCGAACCATCTTCTTCATTAAAAATCATTGCTGTAAAACCGTTAGAATCTCCGAGTGCTACAACTTTCCCTTTTCCAACTATTCCTGCCAATGCCTGTGAGTTACCTTTTCCGATTGGTCCAACTCCTGTAGAGTGCATAACGTTTTCGGATGTTTCTGATAATTCTAACAAGTTCGTGTATTTCTTACCTGTTAATGCGCTTCCACCAAATGTCATTAGTTTAGTTACTCTTTCTTTTTCTGTTCTCCCTTTTAATATTGGATGTTGGCTTTTTAACCCTCCATTTTGATTCGAAAATTCAATCCATCCTGTTCTTCCAATTTCTTTATTATAGTTCAAACTGTCAATTGTTGTTCCAATACTCGATTCAATTCCAAACCGATTTAGTAGTGGATTAATTGCTTGGTCTAATGGTGCGTGTTCACTAAAAACTAATAGCGAACCTCCTTGTTCTACCCATTCATACAAACTATTTATTTCTTCTTTACTAAATGTTATTTCGTCTGTTACTTCGGTTTTTGTAGTAAAGTCGAATGGAAGTGCAGTTATAATCATAACAATATCAAAACGTTCT
>Ga0224508_10000559_pt1 | contig 36264 bp, 39 predicted proteins | sample SF_Jan12_sed_USG_4_FD_170157 | JGI IMG/M metagenome (GOLD analysis project Ga0224508, IMG submission 170157) | Sediment microbial communities from San Francisco Bay, California, United States - SF_Jan12_sed_USGS_21 | ecosystem: Environmental > Aquatic > Marine > Sediment | place: USA...
CGTGCAAGCCGAGAATTAAACTCTTGGTATGTATAGCGCCGCTTATCGACGTATACAATTTCTTGCTTTGGCGCGACCGCTAGCGGCGTGTGTAATAGGTGCTTTATTAGCAGCGGATAGTCATACGCCTGTTGCGATTTATGTGGATCAGTCATAGCATTATCCCGACGGTACTAAGCCGACATGATAGTGCCTGCGATCCGAGATTACAGCAAGACCTGTGCTAACTTTTCGATATGTTTGGGTCCTACCTCACAACAACCGCCAATGATTCGCGCGCCATCACTCACCCATTTTTGGGCGAACTGAGCGTATTTATCAGGACTCAAGTCTGTACGCATATTGGGCAAAGACGCATCATCAGAAAATGCCCACTTGTCGGGAATATGAGTAAATCCGTTTGCATACGCACCGACCGGGTTATCACTCAATGTTTTTAACTCAGGGATTGCAGCCGATACGCTTTCCGGTCTGCAGCAATTTAGCAAATAGGCGCTAACCGGCACATTTTGTATCGTTGCCACTGCGTGCTCAATCGATTCGCCACTGCGCAAGCTTCCACTCGCATTGTCATGCAACGACCATGCAACCCAAACCGGTTTGCCGGTAGCGGCTGCCCCGTTTGCCGCGGCCAGTGCCTCATCGCTGCTGGACATGGTTTCGCAAATAAACAGGTCAACATAGGGTTCAAGCAATTGGGCGATCTCGCGATACTGTGGTTCGATCTCTTCATATCTACGCACAAGATCGGGCCGGTAACTGCCGTACAACGGCGGTAGGGAACCGGCGATCAGCACATCACGATCACTTCGATTACGCGCTCGCGTCGCTAACTTGCCGGCCTTGGCGATAAGTTCTTCAAATCGGTTCTCCAGACCCGCTTCACGCAACCGCCGCGGCACCGTTGCGTAATTATTAGTCGTTATGATCGATGCACCGGCTTCAATGTAATCTGCATGCACATCAACGACAATTTCTTCGGCTTGCAACAACGCATAAGTGGACCACAACGTATTCGGGCCTTGCACACCGCGACGCTGCAACTCGGTGCCCATAGCACCATCGAGCATCACAACGCCAGCGGGCAAATCGACCCTAGGTTTTTTGTCAGACAATTGATACCCCACGTATCCAATTCAAATCGAGGGCAAATACTAAACCTTTAATATCCTACAAACCAGCGCAGGGTCAGTATTACATACAGAAACGTCGATTACTGATAAATTACCTAGGCGGCCACACTTTCTAAAACTGTAAGCGCCTCGTCTTCACTGAGCTTGTCCGGGTCAACCGACTCAATACTCGGATCAAATAAATTTCTGAAGTAATCATTCATCAATCGATCATCAGGATCGATTTGCTCTTTGTAACTCCAGAATTTCGCAATACGATTCCCAAATGCTTTCTTCACTTGTGGTCGAGTCAACCACTTTGATTGATTAAACAATGGAATACCGTTGTGTTGCGAGCAAAATCCATTATAGGCACGCAAGAATTCGTCCCAGCCCGGCGCGCCGGTAGTCACCGGGTCGAGCGTCATTACCGTTCCGCTATATGAATAGGAGAATAACGGATTAGTGTCTAGTGCTATGCGATAACCTACATTGAGCATGTCGCAGCGAAAACCATGCTTACTATAGTAGTCTTTACAAAATTCGAAATACGCACGCATGGTCGGCATAATGTTCTCTTCCGGAAATGCCCAGATACTGAAAGTATATTTGCTAATGCCTTTTCGGTGTGGATATCGAATCTGTTGGTCGCCAGCGTACGTACTATCACTGCGTAATACATGATTCATTACGGATTGAATCAGACGATAAAAGCTATCCACTACAAAGTAGCGCGCACGCTTCCATGGAATACAGTTTGTGGCAAACCAGGAAAATGTTGGCGCAATTGTTTTCCAAAACGCATTGCGTAAACGCCATAACCAACGATTGTTGACAGCTCTCGAACCGATATATCGCCGGAACTCGACAGTAAGTGAATCCATAAACGGAAAAAGATAATACATCATGGATTCACCGCGCTCACACAACTCCGGTAATAACCTTTCAAACTCATCCAGCGTATAAGTCTCATGATAAACCTTCATCGCCCGAATGGGTTTAATCCTAAATGTAACGTCAAGCACAACGCCTAACAAACCATAACTTGATCGCACTGCCCGCATCAGTTCTTCATCGGAGTCATCGACACGAACAACCTCACCCGATGGCAAAGCAAGTGTCATAGCACAACAATAGGAACATACCTGACCATATTCGTTTGGCATGGATGCATCTTTTGTTCCCGTACAAGCAGCACTACCCATCGTCAGGTTGCCAATTTCAACATTGACATAGAACTGCAAACCCTGTTTTTCCAATTCCTGTGATACATCGATATACAACGCACCTGCCTCAACTGTCACCGTGTTGTTATCACGATCAATTCTTTTGATTCTGTCCATATTACGCATAATCAGTAACGTGCCTTGATCGGCAACACCACAATGGGTGGTCGAATGGCGAGAGCCTGCAGCTCGCACTGGCGAAGGGTAGTTTTTTGTATCGCTCAGAATTTGCAACACTTCATTAACAGATGTTGGCGAAGCTACAACAGCGGGGGTCAATGCAATGCTTTCTTCCCAGTTAGTCAAGCTTGTACTATCGTTTGGTGTTTTCATAATGATTTAACCAAGAAGCGATGATTGTCGACATGACGCCGAGGCTTGAAAACACCGATTAGTTTTAATGCACTTACGGCCAAACGTGGGAAATGCTGATAAAACGAGACAAAAAACTGTAAGCGCCAGGAGGTAACAACGTCTTTCTTGTTTTGTTGAATTGCACGCAGCACATGCGCCGCGACATCATCAGGTTCAATCGTCGGAAAGATATGCGCAACACTGGGAAACCAATCCGCGTCTGTGTTGTTATTGCCGATGTAGTCCGTGTTCACCCACGCCGGGCACACAGAACTAACACCTATTCCATACTGCGACACCTCTTCTCGCAATGCACGGGTAAATCCCAATAATCCCCAACGTGATACCGTGTAGGCCGCCAGATAAGGCAATGCGAAATAACTCCCTGGCGTTAAAATATTCACAATATGACCACAGGAATTGACTATCATTCCAGGCAAAACAAGACGACTGACAATCAAGGCCGCATCCGTCGGGACTCGCTGGGGTTTAACAATTTCTTCTATCGACATTTCGTGAAACCTGCCGAATTTCCCGGCACCAGCACAATTAACCAAAATATCAATGTGCATATATTGGTTCAGAATATCGTTGAATATTTTTACCGTAGCGTCAGCATCGGATAAGTCACACGCAAAGTAACTAGCGTCAATATTTTCACTCAGTAGATCATCGACTACGGATGATAATTCATCAGAGTCCCGTGCAATTAAGGTCACACGGCAACCAGCACGACCCAGCCTAAACGCTGTAGCACGACCGATACCGCGCGAAGCACCGGTGATAACAGCAACACGTTGATCCAGTTGGTACATTTATATTCCCCTATGCTGTCGCGGACAAGCGCGATTCTGTGCACCATCCCTGATCGACACAATAATTAAGTAACGTGTCAACATACTCTTTCAGATGTGGAACTCGAATTTCGCTGCCTGCCAAAATGGACTCGGTCTTGCTGCAATCGAATGTCGGGTTTTGACTAAAATAGGGCAAATAACAAAATGCCTGATCCAAGAACACACGATGTCGCCTTGACAATTTCGCTACCAAGCGCATTGCACGTAACTTGCGTAACTTCTCTGGCGAAAGAAAAATCGGCAATGGCATGGAAAAGTGCTCACATAACATGGTTGTGAAATCACTCAAACCAATTGCCTTTTTATTCCCACCGACTAACAAATAGCAATTACCCAATGCGCTGTCTTTCTTAATTATGCTCATCATCGCATTGACAACATAATCCACAGGCACCAGATCCAATGATGCATCCTCATTTGCATAAAACTGACGCTGACCTTGCAAATAACTTTTTATACCCCAATACACAGTACTCAAACCCACCGCTTCCCCCGTGCGGCTATCTCCCACCACGATGGACGGTCGAAAAATGATAGTCGGCAATTCATTCATCGCGGCGCGTACATTCACTTCGGCCTCGGCTTTGGATTGCTCATAGGTGTTACGAAAACGGCCATATACATCCAGATAGTCCGGTCCGACCAAATCCGTTGTGTCACCGGCGGCATAAGCCGTACTGAGATGAACGAAAGTCTTTAGATCATGTTTCGCGGAGGCTTTGGCAAAATCCACTACATTGTTTGTGCCGCAAACATTTTGCTTACGCGCATCGGTTAAAGACGCATCAAATCGCGTGCACGCCGCCATGTGCACGACATAATTCGCGAGCTGAGCAAAACGCGCCCAGTCGTGCTCGGCCAATCCCAGGTTATCTTCGGTCACATCGCCCGCGATAATCGTGATGCGCTTTGCGAGGTCAGGACTATGCGCATCGCCAAACAACGTTTTTAGCAAACGTTGACCTCGTTCAAGCGCACTTAAATTGCCGCGCTCGCGAATAATAACTATCACATTGTCTGCGGTGTCGTTGATTATTTTCTTGAAAAATTGCCTGCCGATAAATCCGGTAACACCAGTCAAAAACCAGGTTCTTGAATTGCTTGGGTTTGCATATTCATCCTTTGATGAAACGAGTCTTAAAATATTTGTGTTGTCAGACACTTCCGTATTCCCCTGTTGTTGTAGAATTGTTGTTGAACAAAGAATACGATGAAGCCAGTCAGGAATTCCTCACCCATATAGGTGAATTTTTTCGCTGATTGAAAGAAAAAATGTTAACTGCGTCACACTTTTGAAAAAGCAAGTAAAAATTTCACAGCGACGGATCAAATTTCAATCAAAATAACCACGATAAAATCCAATGCAACAAACACCCACAAAATCATGCATACCCACGAGAGGCTTTCCTCAATGCGAATTTGAACAGCGCATCGCGAGAACTCAATCGTTAATGCGGGAGCAGCGCATCGATGCATTGTTTTTAACAACGGAACCCGAAGTACGCTACTTTTCCGGCTTTCACAGTCAATTCTGGGAAAGCCCAACTCGACCGTGGTATTTAATTGTTCCACTGAACGGTAAACCCATCGCGGTGATACCTGAAATCGGTGCCGCCGGCATGCACACAACCTGGTTAGATGACATACGCACATGGTGGTCGCCACAACCTGCTGACGACGGCGTAACGCTTGTCGCCGATACGCTTAAGAATTTGCCATCGCGATACGGACGTATTGGCGTGCCGATGGGACACGAAACGCTTGTTCGAATGCCAGCGGCTGATTTCAGCGTGTTGACGGACAAACTTGCGAACGTGGAATTTATCGATGCCGGTATGATGATGCGTTCGATTCGTGCGATTAAGTCCAACGCCGAAATTGAAAAGATTCGCTACGTATGCGAACTGACGTCGGATGCCTTTATCAATTTACCAAATAAAGTATCCGCTGGCGAAAGCGAGCGGGATATCTGCCGTAAGTTAAAAGTCGATTTACTCAATCGCGGTGCAGACGACTCGCCTTATGTAGTCGCCGCGTCTGGGTCAAATGGTTATGACAACATTATTATGGGACCGACCGATCGCATACTCGGCGAAACTGATGTTTTAATCATCGATACGGGGACAGTATTCGACGGGTATTTTTGTGACTTCGATCGAAATTTTGCTTTTGGTGCGGTTTCGGATGAATGTAAGCGTGCGCATGATGTTGTTTATCAAGCGACCGAAGCAGGCATAAACGCTGCACGACCTGGTGCAACGCCTTCTGAGCTTGCGGATGTGATGTGGAAAATTTTGCAAGAAGGTGGTGCATTAGGAAATGATGTCGGGCGACTCGGTCACGGACTTGGCATGCAACTTACCGAAGGTTTGTCCAACATGCCCGGAGACCACACCAAACTCGAACCCGATATGGTTATTACTATCGAACCTGGAATGTGTTTCGCGCCAGGCAAACTGATGGTTCACGAAGAAAATATTGTCATACGCGACGGCGAAGCTGAATTACTCAGCAAACGAGCCGCACCTGAAATGCCGGTTATTCGTTAACTGGCTAACAATGATTTTCAGCGTCAATTTATCGAATGTTCACTATGGAATTGGGTGAAGAAGAATTAGCGTTACTGAGTGATGCGCTAATGAAATCACTGAAAACAATCTACGACTCCGACCGCCCGATACCTGATATTCTTCCCGAACTGACGCCCATTCAGACCGAAGGCCTCGGGATGACCGCATTGCCAGATTTATGGTCACAAATAATTGACGGCAGCACAAAACTTGCCTCACCGAACATGATGGGCCATATGGACACAGCACCTCATCCGGCGGCGGCTTTGTCCGATGGGATTGTATCCGCACTCAATAATAACTTGCTGTTCCGCGAGTTATCACCTATTGCCAGCCAGGTCGAAGAAAACCTAATTAATGATTTCCGTCAGCGTGCCGGGTTATCCGACTCATGGACAGGAACATTTGTAAGTGGCGGATCAGTCGCGAATCTTACCGCCTTGTTTGCGGCGTGTGGCGGTTTTGCGGATACGACAGGACGAGCCCGGATTCGATTTTTCGTATCTGAAGCGACACATGCTTCGATAAAGAAATCTGCAGCCGTTTTAGGGCTAAATTCTGAGCAAATCATTGTTGTGCCGGGTGACGATTGCGGACGCATGAACACTGGCGATCTCGATTCGCTGCTAAACGACAATCAAAAATATATAAATATTGTGGTTGCTACGCTTGGAACAACCATTCACGGCGCAGTCGATAATATCGAAGATATCGGATGCATTACACAAAATACCGGTGCATGGTTTCATGTTGACGCCATTTATGGCGCTGCGCTCATGTTCAGCGAGTCGAGTAAGGTTATTTTAAACGGGCTTGATGCAGCGGATTCTGTTGTCCTGGGACCACAGAAATGGATGTATGTACCCCGACTTAGCGCTGTAGTTTATATAAAGAATCAAACGACCATGAATAGCCGACTTGGTATTGAGTTGCCCTATTCTGCAACCGGCGAATCCCATCGTGGACGTTGGGGTTTGCAAGGTTCGCGACGCGCGGATGCAGTGACATTATGGTTATTACTGCAAGTGATTGGGACACGCCAACTCGGGCAATGGGTGGATCAATCCATCGCAACTACGCAAAAGTTTTACCAACTACTTATTGACGACACCGACCTTGCGCCAACTCACAAGCCGGATTTGAACTTACAATGTTTTCGCGCAACCAAAGAATTAAGCGCCTCTCATATTACAAGCACACACAAGAAATTAACCAAAGCCGGCGGCCCCTGGGTCAGTCTTTCGCGATGGCGTGATGAATTGTTGTTTCGTGCCGTATTATTATCCCCAGATATTACAAGCTCCCGATTAGAACATTTGGTTGAAAGCGTAAAGGGTTCGTTCACATCGCATTAAACCAAAGTTCGTCCAGTGTAATACGGCGTGCCATCATACCCTACGAATAACTTTTACCCCTTCTCCCCAAGTGTATAGACTGAGGAGATAGGTAACACACACCCGGAATCCGTTACACCCCATCTAGGCTACAATAGTTGCTCTTAATCCGGTTTAGAGCCAACTAAGTGAGTTGGACGCAGCTCGCCTTGCTCCACGACTTTTAGTTTTGCCGTTGAGCTTTCTAGTCGGTGTCGAGCGGATTCTTCGCCAAGCCGTTTTGTGAGTTCCGCCTGCTTTGTGCCGCTAACGCTAGCGATCTCGTCGCGGACAATTCCCGCGTACCATTCGTTGCGATCACGCAGATTAATATTTTCAAAACCTGCGTTGCCTAAAAAGTGTTCCATATCAGAAGCAGTACACAAATTGAATTCCAGGCTGACGAGTTCAAGCCAGCGCACCATCTCGGGTGTATGCGGCGCATCGGAACCCAGCCAATCACTCGCGGCAAACGTGCCGCCAGGTTTAAGTACACGATAAATCTCGCTAAATATTCCCTGCTTATCCTCGATGTGAATCAGGGAATCTTTTGTGAACACGATATCGAACGTGTCACTTGGGAATTCAAGCGCACCTGGCGTCACACAACGCAATTCGATTTGGTTAGATAACCCTGCATCGTCAACTCGCCTTTGTGCTTTCGCGACCAGGTCGGACTCGATATCTATTCCGACAACATGTGCCGCGCCGAATTCGCTTACCAATAATAATTCGATGCCACCAATACCGCATCCGATATCGAGCACGTCCTTGTCAGAGACTTCGACACCTTTGAGTATCTTACCGACCTCTTCAGGGCCACCGGGTGACAGAAATCCTTCACCCCACATCCATTCCAGAGCGGCAACAAAATTATCGTCGTAAGACATGAGTTACCGCGAGACTAAGTTAGCGGCTTAACCTGTAATATAGGTTTCTAACTGCTTAATAAGCACCTTTTGTTCGTCTATAATGATATTGACCAGGTCTTTCACGGACAACATCGCGATAAGCTTTTCGTCATCAAGCACTGGCATATGGCGAATATGGTTCTCGTTCATAATTGCGAGACAATGATCAACTCGTTGATCCGGAAGCGTATAAATAACACGTTCCGTCATGATTTCACCGACGCTGGTTTCTTTAGATAGTCTGTTTTGCAGAATAATTTTTCGGGCGTAGTCGCGCTCGGAAACGATCCCAACCATTGTGTCATCGTCAACAACGGCCAACGCGCCGATTTCTTTCTCAGCCATATACTGAATCGCGTCATACACACTTGCGCTTGAAGACACCGACCAAACATCGGATCCTTTATTCTTTAGCACATCGGCAATCGTGCTCATGTCAATTTACCTCTCTGATTCTTTTCCATTCATTATTGTTTATACCAGATTCCAAACTCTCCGTTTTAGGGAGAATTATATTATCCGATTCTGGAAGAGGTATTTCCAGTTTTAAGCCAGGATACCTGTCAGTATTAGTCTTTTTGCCGGGTGGATTTTTGTAATAAACGCCGCTGATCCATCATTTTGTCGATTATGGGCGACAAAATGATTTCAATGGCCAAACCCATTTTTCCGCCTGGCACAACAATCGTATTGCGCCGGGACATAAACGAGTTATGCAACATCGATAACAAGTAGGGAAAATCGATATTGAACTTGGCAGGATCGCTGAACCGAATGACGACAAAACTCTCGTCCAACACCGGTATATCACGCGCCACAAATGGATTTGAGGTATCCACCGTAGGTACACGCTGAAAGTTGATATCCGTGCGTGAAAACTGCGGTGTTATGTAATGCACATAATCATACATTCGTCGCAGTATGTTGTCGGTCACGTCATCCGTCGCATAGCCACGATCCTCAGTATCCCGGTGAATTTTTTGTATCCATTCCAGATTCACGATCGGCACAACACCAATGAGCAAGTCAACAAACTGAGCGGCGTTTAAATTGCCATTGGCCACGCCACCGTGCAAACCTTCATAGAACAAAATGTCGCTGTCTTTGGGTATATCTTCCCAATCAGTAAACGTACCAGGTTCTTTATTGAACTGGGATGCCTCTTCATCGTTGTGCAAATAGAGTCGTCTTTGACCGCTACCCGATTCACTGTACTGACGAAATAGTGCTTCAAGTTTATCGAAATGATTCGCCTGCGGGCCGAAGTGACTCAAATTCGAACCTTCCTTCAACGCTTTGGCCACCTGTTTACGCATTTCAAAACGGTCGAACTTGTGAAAGCTGTCGCCTTCCACAATACACGGGTTGATGTTCTCACGAAAAAACATGTGCTCGAACGCCTGCTTTACCGTGCTTGTACCGGCACCGGAAGAACCGGTGACCGCGATAATAGGATGTTTAGTCGACATAAATGGTTCCCTTTAGTGCACTAAAGGTTGGAATTCACTGCTCACATAGCGAGCAGACATGGATACAAGGCTAAGCGGCGATATCGTTGACGCCTGACCCGCACAACCGAATGCTTCATAACGATCTTTACAAACGCCTTGCATGGCCGCGGTAGAAGCCTTAAGAAACTTTCGCGGATCGAACTCTGCCGGATGCTCGGTAAGAAACTGTCGTACCGCACCGGTACTCGCCATACGCAAGTCAGTATCAATGTTTACCTTGCGTACGCCGTGCTTGATGCCTTGCTGAATTTCCTCGACCGGCACGCCATATTCGTTTTGTGCGGTATGATCGAGCAGTTGTCGTAGTGAAAATAGTGCCATTGGTTTAACACACCTCTAAAAATGTAAAATCGATTTCAGTTGCTCGCGGCAATAGGCAAGTCATCATCACTTTTTTCAATGAGCGTCGTTTCGATTAACTCCCGCGTAACCTGTATCACGTTGTCCGTCGTAATACCAAAATAATCAAACACATCCGCAGCGGGCGCCGACACACCAAAGCTATCAATTCCTATTACACGCCCTTCGAGTCCAACATACTTACGCCAGCCGTCGGTCACACCGGCTTCAATCGCTATACGCGTCTTGACCTCGCCGGGTAATACGGATTCCTGATATGCCGTGTCCTGTTGGTCAAATACATCTGTCGATGGCATGGACGCAACCCTGAATTGATATCCCGAGTCACTTAAAGAATGCGCCGCTTGCATAGCCAGTTCAACTTCCGAACCGGTGGCGATTAGAATAACGTCCGGTGTTCCCTGACAATCGCGCAGTACATAACCACCACGACTGATGTTTTCCAGCTGCTGTTTATTGCGCTCTTGATGTGCCAGATTTTGCCGGCTGAATAATAAACAACTCGGGCCATCCTGCCGTTCAATCGCAACACGCCAGGCCACCGCGGATTCCACTGCATCACACGGGCGCCACACCGACATGTTGGGGATTAAACGTAAGCTCGCGGTTTGTTCAACCGCTTGATGGGTGGGGCCATCTTCACCCAAACCGATGGAGTCATGGGTGAACACAAACACGTTGGGCAACTTCATCAATGCCGCCATACGCAAGGCATTACGCGCGTACTCGGAAAACATCAAAAACGTGGCACAAAAAGATTTGAAGCCGCCATGCAATGTGATGCCGTTTGCAATAGCAGCCATGCCGAATTCACGCACGCCGTAGTAAATGTAAGCGCCTTGCGGATTAGTATTCGAATGCACCTCACTCTCTTTCCATTGGGTAAGGTTTGAACCAGTCAAATCGGCCGAACCACCGATGAGTTCCGGCAACATCGGTGCGATTTCGTTAAGTGCATTTTGCGATGCCTTGCGGGTCGCTATGCTGTCCGCGGCGTCGTTAACTTTAGATACAAACATATCCGCTTGCCCAGCCCAGATTTGCGGCAATTCACCTGCACAGCGCCTGACCAGTTCCGCTGCAAGCTCAGGATGTGCGCTTTGATAGTCCTTAAAACGTGTATTCCACTCAGACTCGCTATTAGCTCCCGTTTGCTTCGCATCCCACGCGGTACAAAAATCTTCAGGAATGACGAACGGTTCGTGTTTCCAGTTTAACTGTTCACGCGCAAGTTGAATCTCATCATCACCCAGGGGTGCACCATGCGCCGATGCTTTGCCCGCCTTGTTTGGAGAACCGAAACCAATCACGGTTTTACAGCATATCAGCGTCGGCTGGTCGAGATTAAATCGCGCTATTTTTATCGCCTGACGAACGGCTTCACTGTCATGGCCGTCCACATTAGGGATTACCTGCCAACCGTAGGCTTCGAATCGTTTTTTTGTATCGTCTGTAAACCAGCCGATAGTATTACCATCAATCGAAATACCGTTGTCGTCGTATAAAACAATCAACTTGCCCAGGCTCTGGGTGCCCGCGAATGAACACGCTTCATGAGATATCCCTTCCATCAAACAACCGTCGCCGGCAAAGACATAGGTGAAATGATCGATGATGTCGTGGCCGTCCCTGTTAAATTGCGCGGCTAAAGCCCTTTCCGCCAAGGCCATCCCGACGGCATTCGCCAATCCTTGCCCCAGCGGACCTGTGGTCGTTTCCACACCCGGCGTGTCACCGTATTCCGGATGCCCCGCTGTTTTTGAATGCAACTGACGAAAGTTTTTAATTTCGTCTAACGACAGGTCGTAACCGGTCAGATGCAGCAATGCATACAACAACATCGAACCATGCCCATTTGATAATACGAATCGATCCCGATCAATCCAGTTCGGATTACCCGGGTTGTGCTTGAGATAATCACTCCACAACACCTCGGCAATATCCGCCATGCCCATCGGCATTCCCGGATGGCCGGATTTCGCTTGTTGCACGGCGTCCATACTTAACGCTCGAATTGCATTCGCTTTTTCGCTACGTGAAATTGTCATTGAACAGTTACTTGAAGATTAAATTCGTTTAAATTCGATTCGTGTTGCATCATCTCGGACTAACCGGGTCTTCAATCGAATCGGGCAGCTCTTCGGTAAATACGCGGCTGGCATAAATTTCTTCCGCCTCTATAGTCATCAAATCAGTGCGGGTAAGGTTTCTGGATTGGCTTTTCAATAAACGATTCGCCTGTCTCAAACGTGCTCGATCCAACGCATTGCGCATCGAACGACCATTGGCGAAATGCGGTAGCTGCATGCGTTTTTGAACGTACTGCATAAATGCTTTCTCACCCTCTTCACTGAAACGATAGTTTTGTTCGGCCAGTATCAATTTACCGATGGCGAAAAGTTCTTCAGCGCTATAGTCGGGGAATTCCAAGTGGTGTGCGATACGCGAACGCATACCGGGATTGCTGGCGAAGAACGTATTCATGCGATCCTTGTAGCCCGCAAGAATCACGACCAGGTCATCGCGATTGTTTTCCATAATTTGCAACAGGATTTCGATGGCCTCCTGGCCATAGTCCCGCTCGTTCTCCGGCCGGTACAGGTAATAAGCTTCATCAATAAACAACACACCACCCATGGCCTTTTTGATCACTTCGCGCGTTTTTGGCGCGGTATGACCAATATATTGCCCGACCAGATCGTCCCGTGTCACCGTGACCAAATGATTTTCGCGAATGTATTGCAACCGGTGCAGAATTTCAGCCATACGCATCGCAACCGTCGTCTTACCCGTACCCGGATTACCGGTAAAACTCATGTGCAGCGTCGGCGCTTCCGACACCAGAGCATGTTCGCGCCTGACTCTGTCGACTAACAACAGCGCAGCAATATCACGTATACGCGTCTTAACTGGCTTTAGCCCGATCAAATCCTGATCGAGACGATCTAAAACCTCACCAATTTGTGTCTTTTCGAATTCCGCGTGAAGATCGATTGCGGGACCATTGCTATCGGTATTTAAGCTATCCGTCTTTAGGGCGATTATTTTGTCTTCCGTCATGTCAAACAGGAATGTGGCGGCGTATATTCAGGGTTAGTAACGGCTGCCAGACGGTCTGTCCGTCGCGTAAGAATGGGTGGTGTAACTCATATTACGACCATGCCCTTCCGTTCTCTGTAGTCGGAATCCAGGCTCTTCATCTGGCCGGTTTACCATGAAACTCAAACGCAGACTTTCCACACCGTTAGCCGCATCGAACGCATTGACTCGAACGTAATGATTCGGAAATGCTTTTCTGCAGTCGTTCACTTCCAGCATGATTCCAGCGGGGTCTTTTAGATCGAACATCGGCATACCCCACATCTCCCAATAAGTATTTCTCGGATGTGGGTCGTCAGTGTATTCCACACTGACAGCCCAGCCATTATTAATACAATACTTGATCTGTTTGGCGATTTGTTCGTCAGTCAAGTCCGGTAAAAATGAAAACGTGCCTTGGGTAATTTTCATAATGTTATCTCTGTTTATTCGTTATATGCTGGGTTATATGCTGGGTTACATGCTTACGGTTTCGAGCGGCACAAAGTCCGGCGTATCCGTTGATGCGTAATCAAAAGTAATGTCTTTCCATGTTTCCAACGCCGCTTCGAGTGGCTTACAGTGTTTGGCCGCCTGATTAAGAATATCCGGGCCTTCTGCGAGATAATCCCTGCCTTCGTTGCGTGCCAGGATCATGGACTCCAACGCAACGCGATTTGCAATTGCACCGGCTTCAATGCCTTGCGGATGTCCAATCGTGCCACCACCGAATTGCAACACCACATCTTCACCAAGATAGTGAATCAATTGATGCATTTGCCCTGCGTGGATGCCGCCGGACGCCACTGGCATAACACGATTTAACGATGCCCATTCCTGGTCGAAGAAAAGCCCGTGCGGTAAATTCTGCGGGTTATAGGTTTCGCGCAGTACGTCATAAATACCGGCAATAGCGTTAGGATCACCTTCGAGTTTACCGACCACTGTGCCCGCATGGATGTGATCAACACCGGCCATGCGCATCCACTTGGAAATGACTCGAAAAGCAACACCGTGTGATTTTTGCCGGGTATATGTCGAGTGACCTGCACGATGCAAATGCAGGATCATGTCATTCTTGCGCGCCCATTTAGCCATAGACTGAATCGCGGTGTAGCCAATGACCAAATCGATCATAACGATCACCGAACCCAGCTCTTTCGCGAACTCCGCCCGTTCGTACATATCCTCCATGGTTGCGGCGGTGACGTTGAGATAGGTACCTTTAATCTCACCGGTCATGGCCTGCGCGTGATTAACTGCCTCCATGCAATAGAGAAATCGATCACGCCAATGCATAAAAGGTTGGGAGTTGATGTTCTCATCGTCCTTGGTGAAATCTAAACCGCCCTTGAGTGCTTCGTAAACAACCCGGCCATAGTTTCGACCCGACAACCCCAGCTTCGGTTTGACGGTGGCGCCCAGTAACGGGCGGCCATATTTGTCCATGCGCTCGCGCTCAACGACAATTCCGGTAGCAGGCCCCTGAAATGTTTTCAGGTAAGCAACGGGCATGCGCATATCTTCCAAACGCAATGCCTTGAGCGGTTTGAAGCCAAAAATATTTCCGATTATCGAAGCCGTTAAATTGGAAATTGAACCCTCTTCGAATAGATCAAGGTCATAGGCTACGTATGCAAAGTATTGTGCATCGTTGCCTGCGTCCTCGCCGGTGTTTGGCACCGGGTCGACTTGATAGGCCTTGGCGCGGTATTTCTCGCATGCGGTTAAGCGGTCAGTCCACACCACCGTCCATGTTGCAGTCGACGACTCACCGGCAATCGCCGCGGCCGCCTCCACAGGATCGACGCCATCTTGCGGTGTGATCCTGAACACGCAAATGACATCGGTGTCTTTGGGCTGGTAATCCGGCTCCCAATAACCCATACGCTTATATTCAAGAACACCAGCTTTATAGCGTGCCGCTGTATCTATTTCGTTACCCATATCACAATACCTTCAGATAGTTAGTTATCACTATTCGTGAGTTGTATTCTGTTCTAATACTGCAAAACAAACTAATCAAGATTAATAATGAAACCGATAAGTGAAGACTTATAGTTGTTTGCTTCGTTGCATCTGCGCGTACAAATGCCACCAATAAAATTTTGTTATACGCGGATGAGGATTCGCTCATGTTATGATCTTGATCCAGATCAACGAGACTAACGAAGTACTTACGTTGCACTTGCGCATAAATAAGGTGAGCTATTTTACGGAAGTGCTCTCATGAGCGGGTGTGCCGGCAGCGAACCTTTCGCGCTGCAGGTACTGGGTGACAGCATGGAGCCGGAATTCAGGGATGGTGCAATTGTCATCGTCGAACCCGGCGTCGTGGTGAACGATGGTTGCTATGTTGTCGCGCAACACAACGAAGAATATGTGCTACGTCAACTCAATATTTGCGAACAACGCTGGATTTTAAAACCTCTGAATAAAAACTACGAATCTGTCGAAATTTCTGGCCTCGACGCCATCCGTGGCCGAGTCATACAACGCACAGGCCGACGGCGATCGGAAAGGAAATCTTATTTATAAACTGATCTAGTAACCGTACCGGGAAATCCGACTACGTGAATTACAACTCCGACCACATGCGCACCAGGTTGGTATATACATGATCAACTTGTGCTGTTTCTTCGGCATTAGGGGAATCCGCTATTAGCTTTTCACGCGCTAAATACAATTCAAACAACAATTCGCGTCGCGCTGCATCGCGCACCAGACTCTGTACCCAGGTGACCGCAACCAGTCTTTCGCCGGATGTAATCTGATCGACGCTATGCAGGGTTGACGCGGGATACAACACAGCGTCACCTGCGTCGTACTTAACATTTTTTTCGTCTGACTGAGTCTGAATCGACAATGCGCCTCCCTGGTAGTCAGCAGGGTCATTCAAGAAAACAGTAATCGCGATATCCGATCGGTAACGCGGACCGTCGCCCATAATCGGGTCATCGATATGTTGTCCATAACACATTCCCTGGCGATAACGAACATAGAACGGTGCCGCGACCCGATGTGGTAACGCAGCGGCATTATACAGAGGATGCGTTACCAGTCTGGACATCACGATTTGATTCAGCTTGTCCTGAATCGGAGCATCCTTTGGCAATTCTTCGTTGAATTTATGTTCACGCGCAACCTTCCCTGCTGATAATTTTCCGTCAATGAATTCAGCATTTGACAGTAGCGATTGAACAGTCGCCAGATCATCAGCACTCAGAACACCAGATAGTCTTAATAACATAGCTACGAATTTAGTTCTGATTCGCGACCAAGGTCGCTCCTACAGAACATTCTGTTCAACAAAAGATTCGACTCGTGGAGAAAATGTCTCACTATCATTTTGATACATGGCAACAAGTCTCTCTGCGACCTCTTGCCAATGCTCCCGACCATGCCGTACGGTGTCTTTTAGTAATTTTAGGTCGCTACTATCCACCCATGATTTATACGCATCATCCAAAGCAGGAAACATCTTTTTACGCAATGGATGAAAATGCGCAAAATAAAAATGAATCGAAGGAATATTCTCGCCGTGCAATAATGCAGGTAATGCCGAAAGGCAATCAGCCAGATTATCCCGCACCGCCCTGGCGAGTATTTCAGCCGGTTGACTATTCAGTTCAAACAACATGTCTTCCCACGCCGACCCCAGCAATTCACCAGCCACGATCTCCCCAACTTCGTGCAAGATGACGTTCTCTAATTCATCCTCGGTGATGGTATCTACGGTTCGTTCGACATCCGCGTTCAATCCATGACACTGCATAGCGCGAAACATCGCGTTTTGCGGTTTATGCCAGCGCCACTCGTCAACCATCTCCCAAACCATACGTCGCAACGATTCACGACGAACAAATATTGTTCTACCGCGCGACATGGCAGGTGGCGCGGATAGCTCGCGCGCGTACTCGCGGCCCGTGATATACAAATCATATGCAGCAGTTTTTTCGTACTGCAATTTCTCCGCCAATACGAATATGGGCTTACCACCACGGCCATAACCCGCGCTGTATACGAGTCCTTTCGGACTCAACTTATCGTTGAGCCTGTCATGATCAAAGCCCTCGAACTGTTCTCCGTCAAGTGACAAATGCTGGTAATCCGATTCGATCAAAGACTCCCAATGCATCTCTTTCTGTTCGACCCAAGCACCAACATCACGATGGCTTAATTTTTCACACAGCGGTATCCCGTATGACCAACGGTAGTATTCGCGCATGCGCAACAAATAAATGCACATGGCATAGTCACCCGCATGACGCGCATCTGATATTTCACAGTTTTCCTGCACGTTGGCGATCAGTTGTTTTACCGTGGGGTCCATATACGCAAACTATTTGAACAAAACTATTCAAACCTCACAATAACATGATGAGGTAAAATTCGCATTGTCCTATATCTCTCAGCCTAGTAAGCACTTAAATTTCTAATACCATGAAACTGCGAATCCACGACAAGTGGCTGAACAAACACGAAGCGTCAATTGAAGATAACGCCACTTCGCTCGCTTATACGATATGGCAAGTTGCGCTTACTGCGACCAAGAATCTGTATATCGAAGATTTTGAATTCGACAATGACGAGCAACGCCTGGGCGTCATCGCGGAATACCAGATGTTTCTAATTCATTGCAGCGACAGACTGGCGTTTGATCAAATGGGCACGGATGCACGGTCATTGTTTGTCACCACGCTGGCCAAAGAAAGCGCACGTCATTTCCAACGCAACAAAGAAGATATTCTTGGTCGGGATGATTACAAATCACCTTTCTTGACGCTTCTCAACGAACGCAATAAGGAGTATGCCAAGTGCTCATTTGAAAACGACAGACCGGGCTACACCCTTCTGCGAACTATTAGTGAAAAAGTGCAACATATTATGGGTTCAAGCCAAACCAACCGTTGGATCATTGATCAGATAATGGAAATCGACGGCCCTGATGTCGTGGAGCATCTATCGAAAGCGATGAATAATTTGTTTTATTCATCAAACGCGAAACGCTAATAAGGCCTCAGTTGTTGTCGAACGATGCGATACGAATCGCTCCAACTCTTTGGTGAATTGCCGCTGACTGGATTCCATCCTTAGGTCCGCCAAGCGCGTGCATCCCTGCATTGACTTCTCTTCACTCGCTGCGCTCATTCAGAATGACGCGGGAACATATTTTATGTTTAGGTCTTAACCCAGGACTCCGCCGACACCGTTTGTTTTCCTTTGCCGTCTTCGTAACCGGCAGTATAGGCTTCGTTAACGCGTTGTTCTTCTCGTTCAGGGTTACCCAGGTAACCGCCGATCCAACCCTGGATATAGTCCGGGTCAACTTTCATATTTTCCAGTTGATCGATGGTGTTGTAGTAATCTTGTTCCATGGTACGGCTCCAAAATGCAATCTAAAGTTAATATGAATCAGTCGTGTGCGATTCGCTATAAAGTAATAGTATTTTAAGTTTATTCCCTCGTACAACCTCATAATCCTTTTCTTTTTTATAGGTATATTAAGCACACCTATCGTCTTACTCCGTCGTTCTCACGACAGTGAAGTACAATATCCGCCGATGAACCCTAAAGACGACCCACCTATTGTCGAAATCAAATCGGGCAGCTTTATTTATGAGATTCCTGATGCGCTGAGCACGGCACAATGCGCGGACATGATCGAACGCTTCGAAGCTAACCCCGAACAACAGTATGCGGGACGCATAGGACAGGGAGAAAGCGAGCAGACGCGTGTTAAGAAATCGACTGAGTTGCGTATATCCGGGCGCGACAATTGGCACGACATTGATCAGCTCTTACTCGCTTCACTGGGCCATGGCTTGAATCATTTGTCGGCTATTCACCCTTATTTCGCCAGCAATTCGTTCAAGGATATGGGTTACAACCTGCAACGCACGAGTCCAGGAGAGTATTATCATTGGCATGTGGACAGCGGCCCTGGGTCATTTAGCCAACGTCAACTGGTAGCAATCTGGTACTTAAACGATGTCAATGACGACGATGGCGAAACGGAATTTTATTTTCAAAATGTCAGCGTGCTGCCACGAACGGGCAAACTCATTTTGTTTCCGCCATTCTGGACTCACTTGCATCGCGGTAAAACTTTGAATGCAGGCGTGAAGTATATTGCAACAACCTGGGTATGTTTCAGCTAAACCCACAAATCAACGTAAAGGTCTCTATACGATTCAAATATGCCCGACTCTGCTTCCGATGAAAAACGCGTGCTGAACGCTGTTCGCAAAGTGTTAACACGCATTGCGCGGGAAACTGCTGTGCCACGCGGGACCCGGCATCCCTTATCCGACGCTGTGATCGATGACATGAAAGCCTGTCTCGCACTGATCAGCGCACGGGAACGCGAGCTAGAAAATGCCGAAGGGTCGTCGTCTACCGCAAAACCCTACTTTATTGATGAACGAAAAGACAAAGACAATGTGACCATCAAAATAGAAAACACCGATTTAATGAAAAAACGGTGACTATTTTATCGATCTCATAAACCCGCTTCGGTAACAAATAGCCGCGATACCAGACTCTCAACCGGTGCAAAGTCGTCCGACAGCACGGTGATGCTTTGAATGGGTGTTCCGGTATCGAGAATCGGTACCGTAGCCTTAAACCAAATCCTTTCAATACCAGATTGCGACACAATGGTATCCGGAAAAACATCACGATCGGTCGCCGACAATACATAAGTCAATCTTGTCATTTGCCCCGGTGGCGGCTCCATCCACACATCGACGTAAGCAAATTCATTTCGCAGGGTTTTTATAAACGCTTTCGCCAGACGCGGATCAGGGAATATGTCGACAACGTTGAGCAAATACAAACCATCCTCGGAAAGACGCGACTTAACCCGTTGAGTATATTCACTCGTGGTCAAATGATAGGGAACGGCAAGATCGTGAAACACATCGGTAACAATGACATCAAATTTCTCATTGTCCAGCCGGTTCAACACTTGACGTGCATCCTCGTGAAAAAGCCGCATGCCGTCAGTATCAACGAACATTTGGGTCTGCACTGCCGTCGTCACCGCGGGATCGATTTCGGCAACCGTAATGTTTGATTCGGGAAAGCGTGATCGTATTGCCCGCGGATGGGTGTAAGCACCGCCACCGCCAAAAAATAGTCGTAGATTCTGTAGCTGAGAATCCTCGAAATAGATATTCAATAATTCGTCCATAACATGCACATACGGTACAAGTAATAACGCAGGGTCTTGTTGGTAATTCGTGCTGTGTGTCATGTGATCCAGCACTAAGGACTTTGCCATGCCTTGTACCGGTGCATCGGCGTCTACTACCCGAATGCAATAGTAGCGGCTTTCTTGATTGCAAGGATTGATCAAACCCTGCAATTGCTGTGCGATAAAGCCAGTCACAATTACGCCACCCGTGATAACGGCAAACATGCGCCAACGCTTTGCAAAAAATGGAGCTGCCAGAATCAACAGAACTGCCGCGGTGCCGAGGATAATGCGCCGGGTACCGAATGCCTGCACGAACCAGTAACCGGCAGCAAACGTACCCACAATACTACCCATTGCCGCGAGCGCATGCATGCGACCAACCACATGTCCTGCGCGTTCGTCATAACGCAACACCAGGGTTGTCAACAACGGCGTGACGATTCCGAGCAACAGCGCCGGCATGAAAAATAGAATACTGACATAAATAAAACTTGCGCTGAGCAGGCTGAATGAACGGGACTGCAACCAGGGTGCGACTAACATTAAAATCGCGAGAACAGCCAAAGTAAACATCGCGCTCAACGCCAAAGTCAGACCGGCGGCCAATTCGCCCGCACCCCTGTCCGCCCAGCGCCCGCCAAGCCAATTACCCAGCGACAATCCTGCCAGAATCACGCCGATAATCGATGTCCAGGTATACAGCGAAACACCAATATAAGGTGCGAGCAAGCGTCCGGCGACTATTTCCAGCACCAGCAAACAACCGGAACTGACAAACACCACAAACCCAAACCATGCGCTACGTCGTGTATGAGCACGTATTTGATCTGATCGATTTCGTTGCGTCTGGATCATTGGCCCGACTTGATTTAAACCTTCGGTTTCACTATCGTTCTGACAACGACATCACCATGATTGATTCCCGCTGTCTACGAGATTGCAATTTTTATACATTGATATGGATTACAGACTTAACGGAGGTTACACCATGAAACAATTTCTTGTATTTGTTTTATCGTGCTTCACGATTTCATTGTACGCGCAAGCCGATGAAATACGCGATCCGGAATCACATTTTTTCCAGCAGAGTTTTGGAGACTTGCAGGAAGAGATAACCATAGCGCAGGATGAGGATTTATTCGGCGTAATGATTATGTTCGAAACCAACGATTGCCCCTGGTGCGAACGCATGAAAAAGACCGTGTTAAACCAAGCATCGGTGCAGGATTATTTTCGTGAGCGTTTTCGTATTTTGACACTGAATATTGAAGGTGACACACCCATCGTGGATTTCGCCGGCCAGGAGATAACGGAAAAAGAGTTTTCCTTGAAGCACAATCGAATCCGCGCGACACCGGCATTTTTGTTTTTCGACAAAAGTGGTGAACGCGTAATGCGCTTTACGGGCACGACCAAAGACCCGCAAGAATTTTTATGGCTGGGAGAGTTTGTCGCTGATGGGCATTTTCAGACCGGCAAGTTTCCATTGTTCAAACGCCAGCGGCGCGAGGCGCTGGAACAGCAAAGCTGAACCGTATGGGGCGGCATTGGCGGTGGCAACGCTCACACAATTACGCCACATACGAATTCCGATTTCTAGCCGCGATTGGTCTTGCGTTGTGCTTAGCGCATGCCGTTGTCGCCGATTCCGAGACCCGCATTCCCGACCCTCTGTCACTTGAAGCGGCCCTGTCATTCGCAGGGAAAGAGCAGCCACAACTCGTTCTTGCGCGCACCGCGTTGGATACCGCGGCACTGAATTTCGAACAGGCAAAGTCTGGTTATCAACCTACCGTGTATCTGGACCTGGTGCCGCGCGCCGCGGATCGCACTGCGGATGCACGCTCCGATATAATCAATGACAGTTTTGCACAAATTCGCGCAGTCCAACCGATTTACGATTTTGGCCGCACACACGCGCATCAATCATCGGCGCAATCCAATCTTTCCGCTCAGGAAGCGCTTTGGGCGGACGCGAAACGCCAGCAACAAATCGAAATACTCACACGTTACTTCGATGTGCTGTTAGCCGACTGGCGCTATTTGATAGACGATGAAGAGATGACCCTCGCCTTCTTACATTACGACCGCTTGCGCGAGCGCCGCGAACTATTTGACGGTATAGCCGAAGTCGATATTCTGGAGGCCGAAACCCGTTATCGTGAATTGTTCGCTGTGCGATCAAATTCACTGTTAAATCAGCAACGTACACGATTATTATTAAGCAACGCATTAGGCCATCCAGAAGAACGTCCACGCGATCTGGAAACACCGGATTTGTCTTTTTGGCTGGAACGTGAAGCAGCTGACTTTGACAATCTGATGGAACTTGCCGCGCAGGGCAACCCGGATATTTTGGCGGCTAAACAACAACTGGCATCCGCGAACGCGAACATCGAATTAGCCAAGGCCAGTTATCGACCTTCACTATACGCGGAAGTTGAACTATCCGAATTCGAACGCGCAACGGGTTCGCGGGATGATATTCGCGCGTCGATCAATCTGGAAATTCCGCTCTATCAAGGTAGCAAAAAACGTATCGCACGTTCGAAGGCAGAAATCGATGTTGAACAAGCAGAAGCGGAATTGCGCATAACCGAGGAGCGAATTCGCCAACAGGTGTTTGAGTTATTGCAAACATTACAAATCGCGACTCTGGAAAAAAACGCGGCAACCACACGCGAGAACTATCGCGATCTTTACCTGGATAGAAGCCGGGCACTCTACGAAATGGAAGTTAGAACCGATCTGGGCGACGCACAGGCCAAGCTGCTGGAAGCGACATGGCTGTCCGCCAAAGCCGATTTCCGTGTAGCTGCTAGTTGGGCAAAACTGGATGCCATGCTCGGCCGGGCTGTTTTACCAAACGATTCATCGGGCAATCAACAATGAAAAAACGCACTCTGTACTTTTTTATCTGTATTCTGGTATCGGTCGAGGTTTACGCCGAAACTCTCGATGCGACCGTCGACTGGGCCAAACGTATTGAACTCGGTCCCTTAGTGAGCGGCACAGTGGCCGAAGTGAACGCCGATGTCGGCGATTTCGTTAAACAAGGCACAACGCTATTGCGTATAGACGACAAACCCTATGCAACCTCCGTGACCATGCGCGAGAGCCAAGTCGCCAGCACCACTGCCAGCCGTGATAATGCGAAAGACGAACTCGACCGCCAACAGGAACTATATGACATCGGTTCTTTATCGACAGTGGATCTCGACAAGGTAAATTTTGATTTCATCCAGGCCGACTCAGCTTACCAGCAATCAAAGGGAGCACTCACATTAGCTCAACTTGAGCTTGCACATACCGTATTGACGGCACCATTTGACGGTTGGGTTGTCAAACAACACACGGTGACTGGACAAAAGATAAATGCGTCCCTGAATGTACCGATATTATTTGTCATGGTAACCGCGGGTTCATACGTTGCCAAAGCGAGCGTTCCCAGCGAAGTCTTGCAAAGACTGGATATGAATAAAAAAGCAGTTGTTGTTATCGGTGAAAAACAGTACCAGGGAAATGTTGTAATGTCGGAAAACGTAACCGCCGGCGAATCCATCATCTCGATCCGATTCAACACAAATGACGAATCCTATTTGCCCGGCACTTCCGCCCAAATAGAAATCGAATAGCCAACAACACTTGGAGATAGTTCAATGACATATGGTTTTAAAGTGAAAGTCGAGGGCGATGTGCCCGATGCAGTCGAGAAAGTCACCAATGCTTTACAAGATGAAGGGTTTGGTGTGCTGACCGAGATTGACGTTCAAGCCACCTTGAAGAAAAAGCTGGATATCGACCGGCGCCCCTATCGCATCCTGGGAGCCTGCAACCCGGCGCTCGCCCACCAGGCACTGGAAACGGAACCTGATATCGGCTTGTTGTTACCGTGTAACGTCGTCGTGCAGGAAGAAGAAGACGGTTCAACATCGGTAGCGTTTATTGACCCCGATGCCATGTTGAGCGTCGTTGAGCGTGACGACATCAAGTCACTCGCGACGGAAGTGCGAACCCGTCTGGAAAAAGTGCGCGATGTTGTAGCAGCGTAACTACGATAGCGCTGACAATTCAGCGTAATGCATGGGATACTCGTTCATGTGTAAAAACTCTGACTTATACGTACAATGTCACGAGTCAAGTTTTGATATCGCCTTTCGGTGACTGCCCGCAATCCGAAGCGATCATAAATTGGCAATGCAGCTAATGGTTGTACAAATTGAGACAACCCCTAAGGATTGCTAAATTCTAGATTTTTATAACGTATCGTCTTAAGCGCGTTGCATGTGAATTAGCCCTTACTCTTCACTCAACGGATGAGAAAACTTTTCTCGCCATTTTATGCAACGTTGTGCGTCACGGTCCTCATAATTACGGATAGCAGTAGGAAGGTCCAGTGTGAACGCGTCCTCCCGATCTTCACCCAAAGCTGTTAGTCGCATGGTGTACCAGGCGGTAATCCCACCAGGTGGCGCAGATTCGAATCTCGGAAAATCGGGATCACCGCCTTCCTTGGTCAACCAGACCTGCGCAAGTCGAGGATCGAGAACCATGGCGCGTGCTAGACCCACTACATCGACGGCGCCACTGACCACCGCATCCAGTGCCTGCTCACGTTTTTTAAATCCACCTGTCGCCATCAGAGGTACTTTGGTTACCCCTTTTGCGCGTCGGGCAAAGTCAAGAAAGTACGGTCCTTTACCTGCACCGTCGGAGCTCGCCTTCGCACCGGGGAAGTAGGTTCCTCCGCTAATATCAATCAGATCGATAGAGGTTTGATCGAGAAGGCGCGCCACTTCTAGTGCATCGTCCTCTGTCAATCCACCTTCCAGCTGGTCCGTTGCGTTGATCCTGATACCGACGGGAAACGACGGGCCAACAGCGCGTCGTACTTCACTTATCACTTCGAGCACTATGCGACATCGTGCTTCGATTGAACCGCCGTAGCCATCGCGCCGGCGGTTAAACAAAGGAGAGAGAAATTGACTAAGTAAGAACCCGTGCCCTGCGTGAATATAAACACCGTTGAAGCCTGTGGTCTGTGCGTATGATGCGGTTCTTGCATACATGGGGGGCAATTCCCGAATATCGTCAATTGACATGCCCGCACATTAAAGCCCTTCAACATCAAGGGCAGACGGTCCCTTGAGTTGACTGATGCGAAGATGTGACAAGGCACCGGCATGACCAAGCTGCGGCCATAGATGAGCGCCATCAATCACGGCTCGGCTGGCTAATGATTGCATGGCCTGCTGGTTTGCTTGTGAGTTGAACACAAGATTTCCCGGTTTCTCGGGAAAGAGAGGATCTCCCTGCACTTCACCGATGATAGACAGTCCGGCTCCACCTTGTGCCCATCTCTCGTAGAGTCTAATCTGCGCCTCTGTAGGGTTACCCTCACCGTTTGCAAGCGAATCTGACATGGGTGACTTTGCAAGCCGGTTTTTTAGAATCGCACCACACGGAAGTTCCAGCGAGTCTCGAAGGATGTGATTGGAATTTGAGGTTTCGCGCTTCATAGCCTGTCGTGTTATTTCAGGTTTCCATCAAGTTTAATCGTTATGGGCCGAATGAATACGGTGAGTATTCTACAGCCAGTGTACGATCATATCGAACCTTGAATTTGACGACATCGGATCAAGTATAGACATATACAATTCGTGTGAATTGGTTTTCTTCTTTAAATCGATTGATGTGGTTCGTCGCTTCCAGATTCTTCACTCTCGCCGTTCGCTCGATGTGTGGACTCCCCCCTCCTTGAAGGAGTAGGTTTTTAGTTTCAACAAATCGCCGCAAAGCGCACGTTCTGCGCGTACTCATTAACTATGTATGAGTAAGTCACACCAATGTGCTACCGGTGTCATGAATGTTTTGTGGAAAACACTATTGCGTCTATTAATCGATTATGACGTTAGGTCATAAATGACAGCGAACTACTAAATTATTTAGTTGTCCTTAGATTAATCACGTGCGCTTTAAAATTACGCCACTGTCAATTCACGCATACGAAACATAACGCAACATTACACATATTACATGCGCTTTTTCGTGATGAAAATGTTATGATTTTTCCTGTCTGGTTTGAGAATATCGCGATATGACGTCACTGGGCAACAGCTTCGTCGGACTGGTTTTTCTGTCAGTTGCGGCGGCACTCACGTTCCTGATGTTTTACATCTGGAAGTTCCCGTTTAACCATGAGCTTAATAAAAGCCATGCACCGCAATATCTTATTCGATCCCATCGCCTTCTTGGATATATCTATGTCCTGATTTATATCTACTTGATGTGGCAAATGGTGCCGCGTCTGTGGACCTATCAAATCGAATTACCACCACGCACCGTAATGCATTTGACCTTGGGCATAACTATCGGCGCGTTACTTATCACCAAGCTGACCATTGTGCGTTTTTTCAAGCACATGGAAGCCAAACTGGCTCCTTTTCTTGGTAGCGCGTTGTTTATTTGCACGTTCTTGCTGGTCTCGCTGGCCTTGCCATTCTCTCTGCGTGAAGCATACGTGCAAAGCAAAGCGCTTGACGACGATTCAATGTCCGACATGCGCATTGCGCGCGTACGCGAGCAATTACCAAGTATCGGTTTGGATGACGATCAGTTGCTGGACCAACTCGCAACCCGTGAGGGATTACTATCAGGACGGCGCACGTTAACGATCAAATGCGTCCAATGTCATGACTTGCGCACGGTGTTAGCGCGGCCACGTACACCACAAAGCTGGCAACAAACTGTTGCACGCATGGCCAATCGGTCAACCATTCTAAACCCGATAACGCAAGAAGATCAGTGGTATGTCACAGCTTATCTCATCGCCGTATCGCCTACATTACAAGAGACATTGATGCAAAGACGGCAAGCGGCAATGACTGCGGTTGATTCACAAAAGTCCATGATGTCGGCAATGAAAATGGCCGACGATCCCGTCGAAGATGCAAACTACGATACCGAAAAAGCGCGTGGTGTGTTCGAGAAAACTTGCTCACAATGTCATGCCTTTACACAAGTTGAAAACGCACCGCCCGCCAGCAAAGCGGATGCAACAGCCCTCGTTCAGCGCATGGTTGGAAATGGACTCGTGGCGGATGACAAAGACCTGAACACCATTATCCGCTACCTAACTGATACCTATGCCAGTGAAAGCCAGACTGACCAGACTGCACCGGCTGCAAGTGATACACCGGAAGAACCTGGGCCAGAACCTAGGCAAGATCCTGTACAAGAAACCCGTGCTGTTACCGCTTCAGATACCATGGCAGGCGCCGCGTTAGATGGAGAATCACTTTATTCCGAACGACTGTGCATCACCTGCCATGGCCCCGAAGGGAAGAACCCCATAGGACCGCACTATCCAAAGCTGGCCGGGCAAAACAAGGATTACATGGTGCAACAGCTTAAAGACATTAAATCCAACATACGCAATGCCGGTATATCGTCAGTTATGCGCTCGTTCGTGCAAAACGTAAACGACGAAGATATTGAGGCAATTGCCACTTATTTATCCGGAGTCAAATAAACTAAATCTTCACGAATTTCTAACACGTATGAACCATGTATTAAAGTAAACCCACTAAGCTCACAACAATTAGCAATCGACTATTACGAACACGACCAAAGGAGAGCAATATGAAAACAGTCAGACTATATACGGCTGCACTAACCGTGCTATGGGGTGTGACGTGCACATCCACTTTTGCCGCGGAAGGTGAACGCATACAAGTGACCGGCGAGTTCATGGACACCTGGTGCTATACCTCCCAGGTGATGGGCGGTTCGGACTTTGTACTAGGCTCGGCTCACCATGTGTGCGCTGTTTGGTGCGCGGCAGGTGGTGTACCGGTTGGATTACGCACCGACGATGACAAGGTATATATGATCCTGAAATTTGGCGATGACGATACCAGTGTGACTAACCTCGGCGTGCTCGACCTGCAAAGCAAAAAAGTAACTGTCGATGGTACATTCCATGAGCGAGACGGTATCAATTACCTGCTGATTGACAAGATTATTGACGATCACGGTATCGTGAATCTTACCCATGAAACGGTTGGCGTGATTCCGCCTTTCGCAGTACCAAAACAATAAGGAGGAAAAATCATGAAAACAATGAATAGATATTTACTAAATTTAGCTGCCGTCTTATTGTTGAGCACGACTTTCACCAATACAGCACTCGCCGCAAAGAGCTGGGGTGTAACCGGCGAGGAGATTGCCCGCTTTGACGCCAAAGTGGTCGATATCATGTGTGAGTTGACCGGCGATTGCCCCGAAAATTGTGGTGGCGGCAAACGTCAACTCGGTCTGATTGATGGCGATGGAAAGTTGATTCTGGTCGGGAAAAACCAATCACCGTTTAGTGGCGCCGTCGTTGAGTTACTACCCTTTTGCGGAAAACAGATTACCGCTGACGGTATCTACACCGAAAACCGTGGTGTACGCTTTTTCGCTGTTCAGTTTGTACGCGAAGGAGCAGACGGCGAATGGCGTGGTGCAACCCGTTTCGTCAAAGACTGGGCTGAGCGCAATGGCTTTGCCGCGGACTCTGCTGAAGCCAAACAATGGTTTCGCAATGACCCCAATGTCATACGCATCATTGAACGTGATGGTTTATTAGGTCTTGGCAAAGACGCGGACGAAGAATTCTTGAAGTCACGCCAATAAAATTACAATCTTTTATAGCCATGAATAATCTTTGATGAACAATCTTCTACTAAATAGTGCGTTTTCGTTTTGCTTGTTTGCATTGGCAGGTATAACCGTTGCACACCAAGAAGAGGAACATAGTGACAAAGGTGTAACCAATTTGGAAACGAAGTCCAGTAATTCTTCGTTTAATCCGTTTCCAGTCGAATTGGGTGGTTCATTCAATCTCATTGATCACAATGGGGTCGAACGATCTGAGCAGGACTTTCCCCGCAAATACTTATTGGTGTTTTTTGGCTATGCACATTGCAAAAGCATATGCACGGTGGGATTACGACGGATGGGCGAAGCGGTGGACGCTTTAGACGATGCCGGTAAAACCATTCAACCAGTCATGATTACCGTTGACCCCGCCAACGATACGCTGGAGGTGATGAAACAAGCGCTACCTGAAATTCACCCTCGCCTGCTCGGGTTAACGGGTTCGGCGGATGCGTTGGCACAAGCCTACGATGCATACAAAATAAAACCCGGCAAAGTCGGGCCGGACTCCGAAGGCGATATGGTAATTAATCATACGTCGTATATTTATCTGATGAGTCCGAACGGTGATTTTCTTACTTTGATTCCACCAATTATCGGTGGCGAAAGAATGGGTGAAATCATTTCCAGCTACATGAGCACTAACACTTCGTAAATCAAAACTTTATACGAATAAACACCAACAGGAGAACAACAATGGGCAAAACAACACAAACTAGGATTGCAGAATTGAAACTATTAAGACTCGGCGCATTTTTCCTTATATCTTTAGCCACTGTTGGCTCGACACTTTTGAGTCAGAGAGTTATCGCCGCGGATGGTCAGGCATTGTATGGCCAAAAACTTTGCATCACTTGCCACGGGCCGGAAGGTAAATCGCCAATTCAATCAACTTATCCCAAACTTGCGGGACAAAACAAGGAATATTTAGTGCAACAAGTTACGGATATTCAAAGTGGCGCACGTAATAATGGACTGACTAACGTAATGAAACCCATTGTTGCAAACGTGACCGCAGAAGAAATCGAAGCTATAGCGGAGTATTTGTCCGGCGTCCAATAGCCCTGAAACAAACCTGACTACTCCGGCTAATGTGCTTGAAAGGATTACCAGGACAAGGCTTCATCCAAAATATCGTTCAGCAAATCGTCAATTTTTTGTAACGCGACCTGGGATTGCTCGTCCCCGACAACAGGTGGGCGTCGGTAACCAACGTATATTGTCCCTGACTCTTGCGGTAATTCGTAAGCCTGTATTGTGAACGGGCAAAACGCGATATTGGCCGGATCAGCTTTCATTTTTTCACGGGATAATGCGGCACTGCAAAACTCAAAAACAAGACTGTTGCTGTAGATTTGCTGCTCATCGCCCAGATCCGCACCGGTTTTTTCCAGCATGGATCCGATATTTGCAACATTGTTGATCACCAGGCCTTGATCGGTGATTGCCAGTTCAATGGCTTCTTTTACGTTTCCGAAGTCACCCTGCGTAACATAGAGTACTTGATATTCAGTTTCCTTACTAACTCTGCGGCACTAACGGCCTGCGAGATAGTAAATAATGCAACTACTCCTACTAAGTATCGAAACATATACTGCACTCTGATTCCGCGTTCAATCAACTGATTCACCAGTGGTTAAGACAAACCGGGTATTCGATGGTTCACCTTCGGTGTCGACATGAATAGTTTCCAGCTCCGGGAATTTATTTAGCACGTAGCCGGCCAACAATACCGCTGATTTTTTGTTTTCGGTGTGCAACGCGCTTAGCACTCGATCCGCAACGATTTGACAACGTTGCAAAGTATTCGGCTTCTCAACAAATTGTCTTGCCATTTGCCAGCCCTGGTTCATATCGTTATCGAGCTTATGAAAGAATTCTTGACCTTCCTGCAAAACAAAATCAGGAATATCAAGAGTCATAATCTCATTATCAATAATCAACTTGAGATTCATCGATAGGAACTAACCGGCATTAAATCTCTGTAATGCATCGCCCGAATTCAAAACCTGCCGCGCCTGCTCCGCCCCTGTTTCCAGCGAGACACATCGACCGATGTGGGATAAACATATCGCTGCACCATAAACAAGACTATCGTAAGCCGTGCCGGATTCTCCCGATAACGCAGCCAGCCCCGTTTCGGCAGCGGCCTTGGCTGCCGCATCCGCATCTACCGTTGTTGCTATCTCATCAGCCTGAGTCTGCGGTACAGGCAAATCGCCCGGCAACGGTGTCGCTCGTTCGGCTTGTTCGATTCCAAGGCTTTTCGGCGCAAGCCTGACTTCTTCATCATCTGTTTGTGCGTCATACCGAAAATAACGCGACACTTGTGACAATGATGGAATCACCCCGCCCTCCGCGCCACGAATAATCATCGCCGAATCAAAACCCGCCTGTCGCGCCAACATAGTGTAAATCGGTGGATACGCTTTATGCACAAAACCCGTCATTAAATGGGTTTTTGATTTACCACGCACCGGACCAAGCAACACTTCAACTGTCGTTAAACACGGACGCTTGACCATTAAAGTTCTTAGATTGACCAATTCATGCAACTTGGGACAAAAGTGGCGTTGGTCGACATACGCCCAACCTATTTCAGCATCTGCTACACGTTGAGCAACTTGTTGCGACGTACAATCGATATTTTTTCCGGCAGCACGCAGCACCTTGCGTTGAGTGACACCGTATTTCGGACCGACGGCCTCGGCGCCGTGGGACACGGCGGGCACACCGCAAGCAGCCAAAACACAAGGCAAAAAAGCAGTAATCGGCAAACCACGCGTGTAGCCATCATAAGGATCGGCCACATCGACCAGCTCATCGATTTCAGCGGTAGCCGTATCGGTGACTTCTAACAACGCTTGCAAAACGCCACGATTTTCCTCATGGGTTTCACGCTTCATACGCAGTGCTATCAGAAAAATAGCTGCCTGCACGGGATCGACTTTGCCATCCAATATCAAGCGCATTCCATCGCGCGCTTCATCCAGAGACAGATCTTTACTCATCTCAGGCCCGGTCGCGATGCGTTGTATATAAGAACGCATGGCAACATTGGCTGAGAGATTCGCTACATCAGACAATTCGAACTCCCAATAAATATCCGGACTTAACCCTATCATATTCACAACGCTGTTTTGATCGACGACGGCTGCGAATTGTCTCGAATCAAATAAACATCTTGAATTAACGCATGAAGCATTTCTGCGCAGATAACGCTTACGACTAGCTCCGACCCTGCTAGTATTTTCGGGTCGTACAATATCGAGATTTTCATGTCATCCGAATCAATTAAAACAGAAGAATCGCTGGAATTAACCAGCGGTATCTCGGCATTTGAAGCCAAACATTTCTCCCAGGCCATGCGCTTACTGACACCGCTGGCGGATAAAGGAAATGCGGATGCCCAATATCGTATCGGCATCATGTGTCAAAACGGCCTCGGCATGGTGCGTGATGAGGCAAAAGCCTTGCAATCCATGCGAGACGCCGCTGAGCAAGGTCATGCATTGGCACAACATGGTTTGGGGTTCATGTTTATGGAAGGTGACTGTGTAGGTCAGGACGGAACCGAAGCCGTTAAATGGTTTCGAAAAGCGGCGGAACAAGGACTCATAGGATCACAAACCACTCTGGCCATGATGTACGAGGAAGGCCGCGGGATCGAGAAGGATCCGGATGAAGCTCGCAACTGGTATCAGCGTGCCGGATTCGAATACAAATAGTCCAAAAAACCTGACAAACACCCTACCTCTGGGGGATAGCAAAAGGCAATGAGTACCGTTATAAACGGTGCTTATCATGCCTACAGTGACGATTAAACCAAGCTGTCGTTCATTCGAATCCGACGGTAACGAAACTTTATTGGAAGCCGCCCTGCGCGCGGGTCTGGCGCTGGATTACGGCTGCAGCAATGGAAATTGTGGTTTATGTAAAGCAAAGGTAACACGTGGCGAAACAGAGTCCGTTAGCTACCACGACTATGTCATGCCCACTGCGGAAAAATCCGCCGGTTATGTCTTGATGTGCTCATATGCTGCACGCTCGGATGTCGAATTGGAAGCCCATGAAGCCGGGAACGCTAGCGAAATACCGTGGCAATCCATCGTAACTAAGGTAAAGAAAGTCAATCGAATTACCGACTCGGTCACGCTGCTGAATCTACAGACACCACGCACTGATCGCCTGCGTTTTCTCGCAGGTCAAAGCGCGACCTTAACTCTACCCGATGACTCAAAGGTTGATCTCCCCATTGCAAGCTGCCCATGTGATGATCGTCATTTGCAGTTTCATATTCAACATCAACAAGATGAAAACAATCTTTCAAGTGTTTTCGCGGGAAAGAATGTTCGAGTCGAAGGACCTGCTGGCGATTTTTTATTAGATGAGTCCTCAAACCGCCCACTTGTATTTTTTGCCTGTGACACCGGATTTGCACCAGTAAAAAGTTTAGTGGAACATGCCCTGTCCCTGAACAGTGATTGGGAAATTAAGTTGAATTGGTTCGCAGACAATCAAACCGGTCACTACATGAACAATCTGATGCGTGCATGGGATGACGCGTTCGACAATTTTCATTATCACGCGATTAGCATGAATACAGAAAATGACGATATTGATAGAAATACTTTAATGAATGTTTTTGACGGGCAGTCGGAGATCCACAATAACGATGTCTACGCTGCCGGACCACTGAAATTCGTTACAGTGATGAAAGAATTACTCGCCCAATACAACGTCCCGCAATCCCAACAAAAACTGCAATCCATTGGCTGGTCACAGCGCGAATTTACATAATTTATACTTAGAGTCAATCTCATATTAGGAGCGTAACTTATTGGATTTTCTGCCTATTTTTATCAATATTCGTGACCGCAATTGTCTGGTAGTCGGCGCGGGAGATGTCGCGGCACGAAAGGCCCAGTTGCTACTCGACGCGGGTGCCAGGGTGTCTGTCGTAGCACCCAAAGCGTGCGACGCGATTCGGCGATTAAACACCGATGGAAAACTATCTTACCAACAAAAAGTATTCTCGCCTGATCAACTTTCCGGTAACGAGTTAGTAATAGCCGCCACTAATGACCAGACAATAAATCAAAAAGTATCCGCCGACGCACGGGAGCGGCACTTACCGGTGAACGTGGTCGATCAGCCGGATTTATGCAGTTTCATTATGCCGTCAATTGTGGATCGCTCTCCAGTTTTAGTTGCCGTTTCCACCGGTGGTGCATCGCCGGTGTTGGCGCGGTTATTGCGCGGTAAACTGGAAACCATGATTCCCGCCGCCTATGGACAGCTTGCCGAATTGGTCGCGGGATTCCGCCAACAGGTCAATCAACAATTTAGCACAACAAACGACCGGCGCCGGTTTTGGGAAAAGGTGCTGGATGGCCCGATTGCGGAAATGTTGTTTAGTGGAAAAAACAAGGCTGCACGCGTGTCGTTGGAAAAAGCCATTACCGAAGCTGATCAAGAACCGCATCACACTGGCGAAGTTTACCTGGTCGGCGCCGGACCGGGTAGTCCCGACTTGCTGACTTTTCGTGCCTTACGCTTGTTGCAACAATCCGATGTGGTGCTCCACGACCGCCTAGTAAGCCCCGAGATTCTGGTCATGGCAAGGCGTGATGCCCAAAAAATTTATGTTGGTAAAGAAAAAGCAAATCATGCGGTACGACAGGAAAACATAAACCAGCTCTTAGTTGAATTTGCCAAAGAAGGAAAAAGAGTTTGTCGCTTAAAAGGCGGTGACCCGTTTATATTTGGGCGCGGTGGCGAAGAGATTGCAGATTTGGCAAAACAAGGCATTCCTTTTCAAATTGTCCCCGGCGTAACTGCCGCGTCCGGCTGCGCAGCCTACTCCGGCATTCCTCTAACCCATCGAGATTACTCGCAGTCATGCGTTTTTGTGACCGGACACCTGCGCGACGGCACCATCGATCTTAATTGGGATATGTTGTGCCAACCGCAGCAAACCGTCGTCGTTTATATGGGATTAACCGGACTGGAAACACTATGTGCTCAAATGGTAGCACACGGGACGCCGCCAACCACGCCCGCCGCCTTGATTGAGCAAGGCACGAGGCGTAAACAACGTGTTTTGACCGGAACGCTTGAAACCTTATCTGATATTGTGCTTGAAGCGGATGTTCATGCGCCTACTTTGGTAGTCATTGGCGATGTTGTGCAACTGCATAGCCAATTAAACTGGTTTGAATCTGATGCGAACACTGAATCCTGAAACCGCATCGACCTAGCGACACCTTCACGTTATTATTCATTGTCGGTATTTTTAAATTTACCCGGCAATCCATACTCACCTTTCTACGGACATAGTCAAATGCTTGATCGACGATTACAGGTTTTCTCTACGGTCGCGCGCCTACTAAGCTTCACCAAAGCGGGCGAAGTACTTTACATGACGCAACCTGCTGTCACTTTTCAGGTTCGGCAATTGGAAGAACATTTCAGTACGCGATTATTTGACAGAACGCACAATCGCATCAGCCTGACCGACGCTGGCGAACTGGTAAAAGGTTATGCAGACCGTATTCTCTCATTGTACGGTGAGATGGAAAACGACGTGCGCCGAATGACAGGCGATGTGTCTGGGCCACTCAGTCTTGGGGCGAGCACCACGATTTCGGAGTACGTTATCCTAGGATTACTGGGAAAGTTTCAGGCCAAGTTTCCGGAAGTCACCGTCCGACTTAATGTCGCCAATACGTTGGGTGTCGTTCACATGGTCGAAAACAATGAAATCGATCTTGGCATTGTTGAAGGTCCTGTTCACAACAAAAACCTCTCAACCGAAGCACTATGGCATGATGAGCTGGTACTGATATGCCCACCAACACATACATTAGCGGGTCGTGGAAAAGTTTCACTCGAAGAGATTTCCGAATACCCGTTTATCAGCCGCGAAGAAGGATCCGGCACTCGTGAAGTAATGGAGGACTACTTCAAAGAACATGATGTGGACATTTCGAATCTAAATGTCGCCATGCA
>Ga0224508_10000560_pt1 | contig 36233 bp, 31 predicted proteins | sample SF_Jan12_sed_USG_4_FD_170157 | JGI IMG/M metagenome (GOLD analysis project Ga0224508, IMG submission 170157) | Sediment microbial communities from San Francisco Bay, California, United States - SF_Jan12_sed_USGS_21 | ecosystem: Environmental > Aquatic > Marine > Sediment | place: USA...
CGATTTCGATGTCGCCGTCCGAGTTTGCGTCGTCCCGGACGCTCAGGCCCATGAGATGAATCATCTTCCTGGCCAGGTCCTGGATTCGCACGGGATTGCCCATGTCCAGGACGAAGACATCGCCGCCCTTGGCCATGGACCCGGCCTGAATCACGAGCTGAGCGGCCTCGGGTATGGTCATGAAGTAGCGATAAATCTCTGGATGAGTCACCGTCACCGGTCCACCGTCGCGGATCTGCTGTCGAAACAAAGGCACGACGGAGCCCGAGGAGGCCAGCACGTTTCCGAATCGGACCATCGAGAAGCTCGTTCCGTTACCCCGGGTATTGAGTCCCTGGAGCACGAGCTCCGAGAAGCGCTTGGTGGCTCCCATGACGTTTGTGGGAAGCACGGCCTTATCGGTGGAGACGAGCACAAATGACTCCACACCGCTCTCGACGGCCGCCTCCGCGGTATGCAGCGTCCCAAAGATGTTGTTGTGAATACCCTCGAGCATGTTGTGCTCGACCAGCGGCACATGCTTGTAGGCGGCCGCATGATAGACCGTCTGCACACCGTAAGTCCGCATGACATCGAGCATACGGTCCTTATGGTGGGCGGACCCGATCAAGGGAATGATATCCATGACGAGACTTTCCTGCCGGGCCATCTCACGAAGAGTCTGATTGATCGTATACAGAGCCGCCTCGGACAGATCTAGAATGATCAGTCGTCTCGGTCCGAGTCGGCCAATCTGACGGCTGAGCTCCGATCCGATCGATCCCCCGGCACCGGTCACTATGACCGACTTGCCTCGGATACAGGCATCCAGCAAGCCCGGAACCGGCGGCACTGCATCCCTGCCCAGAAGATCCCCCACATCGACCTCGCGGATCTCATCCACGCGGGCATTTCCTGAGATGAGGTCCCCGATATCCGGCATGGTCTGCACGTGGATGGGAATTTCTTCGAGCTGATCGATGATCCGGCGCCGACGCCGGCGCGATACGGAAGGCAGAGCGAGCAGCACTCGCGAAACACCGAGATTCTCCACCAGCTCTGGAATAGCCGCAGGCGAATAGACCTCCAGCCCGTTCATGACCGTACCGTGCAGAGACGGGCTATCATCCACAAATGCCACTGGAACAAACTCGCCGCCTCTCAAGATGGCCGAAGTGAGCTGCCCACCAGCATCACCCGCACCATAGAGGATCACCCGGTCGCCGGTGATGCGCTTAGCCTGCAGGAAGAATCGAACCGCAAAACGGCCACCGGCAATATAAACAATCGCGGCCAACCAGAAGACAGACCCAGCCTTCAACGCGACGGTCACCGGGTCATACAGGCACACCGTGAGCCCGAGCCCAAGAGCCGTTATCGTTACGCTCTTAAAAGCGGCCGTAATGAGTTCCAGGCCCAGAAAACGGACGATGGACCGGTAGAGGCCATAACGAGTCAGCAGATAGAGCGCAAGAACCGCCGAGACGAGCCAGGGCCATGGAGACGCCAGCGCAGCGGCTTCCGGCGCAACCAACCACAACGACAAAGCAAAGCACGCAGGGATCGCGATGCCATCGGAGATCAGCATGATCGCGCGCTTGGTTCGGCGGGGAAGGGATACAACGCGTCGTGCTAGTGCGGTGGCTCTCATGCGTCAGACCTAAGCTCTTTCTGCGAGGTCGCAATCAGGTTTACAAAGGATGCGGCCATTATAGTGTTCTTTCGGCTCGAAAAGCACCGGTACTGGGCCGCGCTCCCGAGATGTGGGAACTAACGCGTGGGAATTCGGGAGGTTGACACGCCGTGAGTGAGCAAGAGCGGATTGACCGGGTCGTTCGTCTCCGATCCGCTCTTTTCCGGGTATCGACGTTGGTTATTCGCGGTAACTATCGATGTTCTGCAAGAACCAGGCGTATGTGCTCTCGATTCCGGATTCCAACGAGATCTTGGCCTCCCAGCCCAGTTTCGTTAATCTCGAGACATCGAGCAGCTTTCGCGGTGTGCCGTTCGGTCTGCTGGTATCGAACTTCAGCTCACCCGAGTAGCCCACGACGGAGCAGATCAATTCAGCCAGCTCTTTGATGGTGATATCTTCGCCCCAACCGACATTCACGAGCGGTTCTTCGTCATAGCACTCCATCAGGAACAGACAGGCATCCGCAAGATCATCTACGTGCAAGAACTCTCGTCTAGGAGTCCCCGTGCCCCAGATCACGACACGATCCGAACCATCCTCTTTGGCGGCGTGGAACTTCCTGATCAGAGCAGGCAGGACATGAGAGTCCTCCAGGCTGAAGTTGTCCTCGGGACCATAAAGATTAGTGGGCATGATCGAGATCGCGTCGAAACCGTACTGTCGCCTGTATGCCCGGCACATCTCGATGCCTGCAATTTTCGCCACCGCGTACGCGCGATTGGTTTCCTCCAGTGGTCCGGCTAATAGACAGTCCTCAGTCATCGGCTGCCGAGCCAATTTCGGATAAACGCAGCTCGAACCCAAGAAAAGAAGCTTCCTGGCTCCATTCCGATAAGCAGCGTCAATCACATTCGTCTGAATTTGCAGATTGCTTCGGATGAAGTCGCCGGGATAAACACTGTTCGCGTGGATTCCACCGACCTTCGCGGCAGCGAGGAAAACGTACTCTGGAGACTGTTCTTCGAAGAAGGTCTCGACTGCTGCTTGGTCTTCAAGGTCGAGTGCAGTGCGACTCCTCGTGAGCAAATTCATGAAACCTACAGATCTCATTTTTCGAACAATTGCGGAGCCAACCAACCCGCTGTGCCCGGCAATGAAAATCCGCGCGTCTTTATTCATAATGCTTGTATATCCTGAAACCCTCTCTCGATATCAGAGCATCACGTCTGGCGAGCTCACGATCGGATTCGACCATCTGTTTCACCAGCTCATCGAACGTCGTCTTAGGTGACCAGGCCAGCTTTTCCCGGGCCTTCGCCGAGTCGCCGAGAAGGGTGTCGACCTCCGTCGGGCGGAAATAACGCCCATCAATTTTTACGACGACCCGTTCACTGACGGTATCGGTACCTATCTCGTCCTCGCCCTTCCCAGTCCACTCAATATTCATTCCGAGATGGCTTCCTGCTTTCGTAACGAACTCTCGGACCGAATGCTGCTCACCGGTGGCGATCACGAAGTCTTCAGGTTCAGACTGTTGCAGCATCAGCCACTGGGCCTCCACGAAGTCCCGTGCATGTCCCCAGTCTCTCAGGGAATCCAGATTGCCGAGATAGATACACTCCTGGAGGCCTTCCACTATTCGTGCAAGGCCCCGGGTTACTTTCCGCGTTACAAAGGTTTCGCCACGAATCGGCGACTCATGGTTAAAAAGAATTCCGTTGCAGGCAAAAAGCCCGTATGCCTCTCGATAATTGACGGTAATCCAGTATGCGTAGACTTTGGCGGCGCCATACGGTGAGCGGGGATAGAAGGGCGTTGTCTCAGTTTGCGGTATTTCCGCGACCTTTCCAAACATCTCTGATGTCGAGGCTTGGTAGAATTTTACCTCCTCTTGTAATTCGAGGATTCTGATCGCCTCCAAAATTCTGAGGGTACCCAAAGCATCTGAATTCGCCGTGTATTCCGGGGTCTCGAACGACACCGCGACGTGGCTTTGCGCAGCTAGATTATAAATTTCCTCGGGCTGGACCTGCTGAATAATCCGTATCAGATTTGTGGCATCCGTTAGATCACCATAGTGTAGCTTCATGCGCACGCCGGTCTCGTGCGGATCCTGATACAGATGGTCAATTCTGTCCGTATTGAACGAGGATGCGCGGCGCTTTATACCGTGTACCTCGTAGTCCTTGTTGAGCAGAAGCTCAGCCAGATATGCGCCGTCCTGACCCGTGATCCCCGTAATTAGTGCCTTCTTTTTCATTTATTCACTCCGGAACGTCGCGGATCGAAGCTTGCGGACGGACGCAATAGATCAGTGTCAACGGTGAGCGGGCTATTGGCCCTCCAGCACGCAGTCCCTGAGTGCTTGTACGACGGTTACCTGTTGTTCATCGGTCAGATAGGGATGCATCGGCAGGCTGATCACGCGCTTGGCAGCTTCCTCGGCCACAGGGAAGCTGCCTGGCCCCTGGCCCAGTTCGGCAAATGCAGGCTGTAGATGCAGGGGCCGCGGATAATGCACGGCCGTAGGGATATTACGCTTGGTCATAGCGGCCTGGACAGAGTCTCGATCCAGGACCTGCACCGTGTACTGGGCGTACACGGACGTATTATGCGCCTGCACGTGGGGCACCGTAATCGATGGTGCATCATCGACTTTTGTGTCGCCAATAAGCTCTGAGTATCGTGCACCCAGGCGCGCGCGCGCCTCAACTTCCTCGCCGAAGATCTCGAGTTTTGCGAGCAGAATCGCGGCCTGCAGAGAATCCAACCGCCCGTTGACGCCGATGCTCGGGTGGTGATATCGGCCGGCCTGTCCGTGAACGCGCAATTGACGAAAACGCTCGGCCAACGCTGCATCGTCGGTGAAAAGCGCGCCGCCATCACCATAACAGCCGAGCGGTTTCGAGGGGAAGAAAGACGTCGCAGCGACATCCGTCAACGCACAGGATCGCAACCCTTTGTAGGTTGCGCCAAAGCTTTGAGCAGCATCCTCGATGACAGGAATACCGTGGCGAGCTGCGATCGCATTGATTGCGTCGCAGTCGGCGCATTGACCATAGAGAGAGACAGGTACGATCGCCTTCGTGCGCGGCGTGATCGCGGATTCGAGCAGATCCGGATTTATGTTGCAGGTCTGGCGCTCGATATCGACGAAGACAGGTGTGGCCTTCAGAAGAGCGATCACCCCACCCGTTGCGAAGAAAGTAAACGGGGTCGTGATGATCTCGTCCTCCGCCTCCGTCCCCAGGGCCATGAGAGCTATCAGTAGCGCATCAGTTCCGCTCGAAACCGAGACGCAATGCTTAGCGCCTGCATACTCAGCCAGCACCGTTTCAAGCTCAGCGACCTCCGCGCCAAGAATGTACTGACCGTGGTCTAGAACTGTTTGAATGCGCTTGTTTATTGGCTCATGAAGCCGTTGATATTGAGTCTTGAGATCGACGAATTGCATCGTGGGCCTGTTATAGCCGGTCATCGGAGTAGGTTAACTGACCGGGCGGATAAGGATCAATCGCCTGCATGCGTTTGGATAATTCTTCCCCGTGACGGCTCGCCGTCACCCGACACGCCGGTCAGTCCTCCCAGGACAGGAAACAGCGTTCCGCCCAATACGACAGGAGTAACGCCTTCATGGTCAATGTTGTCGTGAACCGGTGAAGCGTGGCATGGTTGCATGGCCATCTGCGCTGATGCCCTCGCGCCTGAACACCGCCCACACTGTTAACCACAGGATTCTCAGATCCAGCCAAAGGCTCTTATTCTCGACATACCACACATCCATATTCAAACGATCATCCCAACTCGCCGCATTGCGTCCATTGACCTGCGCCCAACCGGTGATACCCGGGCGTATCTCGTGTCGGCGAGCATGATACGCGGAATAGAGCGGCAGATAGCTCGTATGCAAGGGGCGTGGACCCACGAGACTCATATCACCTTTCAGTACATTCCATAGCTCTGGCAGTTCGTCCAGACTCCAGGCACGCAGAAAGCCTCCTACGGCCGTCAGGCGGCGCTCATCCTGAAGAGGTCGGCCGCTGGAATCCCTTTCATCGGTCATGGTCCTGAACTTGTAGATCGTAAACTCGCGGCCCTCGCGCCCGGGCCGCAGCTGCCTGAAGAGAACGGGAGCGCCCATCGTAACCAGAACCAACACTGCAATAACCAATGATAAAGGCAACACGATGGGACTCGCGAGGATGATAAATAAGCTGTCCCAGAATCTATTCATAGCCCGCGACAAACCACGACACGTCAAGTGAGAACTGGTTATCTTTCATTAACTTCCGTCTGTTTCCGTTTCTGCATTGGCTGCATTCTTGATCCTACATAGCCTGGGCTGGCGTTGTCCAGCCGGGAATCGAACGAACCTGACCTCTGGTAACGAGAAATCGTCTTCCGCCCGGTTGCTTGGACTATCATGTGAACCCATTTATATGTGGTAGTCGATCACGGGGCCACTCGGCCGCACACCCTATGTCAGCGGATGGCTCGAGCGATTACGGCAGTCAAGACTTCTATAGTGTGATCGATTTGCGCAGAGCTGATCGTTGGATCGACGAGAACCATCAGGCTGGACTCGCCGAGCATCCGGGCGACCGGTAGGCGCTCGGTCGGCCGCCAACGGGTATTGTCGAACGCTTTTTCCAGATAGACCTCGGAACACGAGCCGGCAAAACAAGGTACTCCCGCGGCTCGAACTTCTTCCATAATCCTGTCTCTGTCCCAACTCGTTTTGAGCAACTCCGGCTGGACGAATGCGTGAAACTTATACCATGCATGTTCTACATGGCTTGGAGGCTCGGGAACTCGGAGCGCCTCAATGCCGCCAAGTCCCTCCAGTAGCCGATTCGCGTTCAGGAGGCGCCGTTGGTGCCACTCATCCAGATACCGGAGCTGGATGCGCCCAATCGCAGCTTGAGCCTCCAACATCCGCAAGTTCGTCCCGAAAGATTCGTGAACCCACCGGAATCCCGGCGGGTGCTCGCGCTCGTACACCGCCTCCCAAGCCTTTCCATGATCCTTATAGGACCACATCCTTGACCATAGCGCCCTGTCGCTGGTGGTCGCCATACCCCCCTCGCCGCCAGTCGTCATTATCTTGTCCTGGCAGAACGACCACGCGCCTATGTCTCCAATCGCGCCGACGGACACACCCTTGTAACGCGCACCGTGCGCCTGCGCGCAATCCTCGACCACAGACAAACGGCGCTCTTCCGCAAGTGACATGATTGCGTCCATCTCACATGGCCAGCCTGCAAGGTGTACGCAGATAACCGCCCGCGTCTGTGAAGTCACAGCCCTGTCGATCGATTCAGCAGTGACGTTCTGACTAGCGTAATCAACGTCTGCGAACCGGGGTATGGCGCCAACGGCAGCAATACAAGACACCGATGCCACAAAGGTGCGCGGGGTAACGACAACTTCATCGCCAGCACCAATGTCCAGAGCGCGAAGCGCCGCCTCGAGCGCCCCTGTGCCGTTTGTCAAGGCGACGGCATGATCGCACCCGATCGAACTGGCGAACTCACGCTCGAATAGACGACCCTCTTCACCGGTCCAGTAGTTTACCTTACCCGAGCGCAGTACTCTGACGACCGCGTCAATCTCGTCCTGACTGTATTCCGGCCATGAAGAAAAAACCTGATTCGCCATTTCTCCCAACACAAGTTTCCTGACAAAACTGGGCGACGATCTCATCGCCCCTCGATAGCTAGCTTTGATTAACAGATTCAATGCCCTGAGAGGCACCGGCCCCTGCGATGACTCTTTCCAGCGACCCTGCCAGGCGATCAAAGGAGAATCTTTCTATTGCGAGTCGACGAGCGTTCTCACCCATACGTCGACATAGCTCCTGATCGCCGATCAGTGTGCTCAGCTGTTTGCAGGCACGATGAATATCACGGTCCAGGCGGATACCAGATCGAGTGCCCACCAACAACTTCTCCTGCCAACCCCCGTAGTTGATTACCACGGGCGCGCCGGCGGCCAAGCCATCGAAGAACTTGTTTGCTGAGTTCGCCTCCAACTCAGGGAGATCAATTGTTAGAGATGTGGTCACCGTTGCTGCTGACAATACTTGTGCCAATTTCTCTTTCGGCATGGGTCGATACATCAGCAGACTCTCGTTGAGCACACCGAGCTCTTCAGCGAGTGCCGTCACCATATCCCATTCACGTCCAGACCCAATAATGACGAAACGGCAGTTGGAGCCTTCGCGCAGAAACTCCGCAGCCAATCGCACGAAGTACTCCACTCCGTTGATCTTTCCCAGGGTGCCAGCGTACATAATGACAGGCCCTTCACCAAACTCTGGAAACTCCTTCCGAACCCGAAGCGCGCGCTTCTCATCGGGCATAAACATCTCCGGGTCCGCTCCGTTCGGGATTACTGCGATCTTCTCTTCAGGATAGCCGCGCCCCACAATGCCGGCCTGCATGTCCGGCGACAACGCGACAATCCGTTCAGCATGCCGGTACGCAAAACGTTCGAGCAATCGTCCCATGTACCGCATGATCGGGTTACGCAGCGCACCTACTGCTATTGGAACCTCCGGCCAGAGATCTCGGACCTCCAGTACCATAGGAACATTCTGTCGCCTTGCGACGTATGCCCCAGGCAATACAATCGTCAGCGGCGTGCTGGTCGCAAAGACGATATCGGCCGGAAGTGACGATGCTTTGCGGGCCGCCTGGATCGCAAAACGAAAAAATGCCTCGATGCGCCGCGCATAACTCATGCTGTTCGAGTAGCCAACCGGTATCCAATGCACAACGATGCCTTCCTCATCGGTCGTGAACCATCCCGTACTGGCGCTCTCCTCGCGCCACGAGCTAACCATCTGAACTTCATGTCCCATATGTACCAGACGACGTGCCATCTCGTAAGACCGAGTACTGCCCGCCATCCTTGGCGTATTGAAGTACTGGTGCAGATACAATATTCGCATATCGCGCTCAGGTCAGGCGCAGCAATTCCCGATACATCTGGCGGAGCTTACCGGCCTCAGCTTGCCAATTGTAACGATCCTCTACTGCCTTCTTACCGCGCCGACCCATCGCCTCGGCTTCATCGCCATGCTTCAACAACCAGTTCATCGCTTCGGCAATCTCCGCCGGATCCAGTGGATCGACCAAGAGTCCGCATTCCGCATCTTCAACAATCTCCCGCCACAACGGAAAATCCGATGCGATGACCGGCAATCCGGCAGCCATATATTCAAACATCTTGACCGGATAAGCATCCGGGTAGCTGTGTGTTGGGTGCAGCAAGACCAGTCCGACCTTAGCTTCCGAAAGCAATTGAGCTACACGATCACGCTTCGCCCAGCCGAGCGATCGAGTCCTGCTCCAACCCGGAATACTCCGCAGATCTGTCTCGAGGCGCGCAGGGCCGTACGCGCCTGCCAGATCCAATCGCGACCCATATCGCTCATCGAGAAGTCCGATTGCCCTGACCATCTCGCGAGCACCCCGAATCTCCGCAATTCTGCCAACATAGATGAAGGCATTCGCACGCTGCGCATATGGAATACCACCGCCAACCGTCAACTCACCGAGCAGCGGAAAATTATGCACGACCGTCGTCTTGGAGGATGGAAACCTTTTGGCAATTTGCGGCGTAGCAACCACGAGAGCGTCGAACACCCTGCCGCCGATCCATTCCAGCGCGCTCATCGCCCAGAATGCCGGCAGTCGGACTGCGCGCGGCATCCAATACTTATTCAGCACCTGCCGCGGTGTATCCTCGTGCACGTCATAAATGACCTTGCGTCCAAGAGCCTTCAGCAAAAAGCCCATCGGGACAAGCTCCGGATCGTGAAAATGCACGACGTTCGAACCGATCCGCCTCAGTTCCGAGAATGCCCTCCATGACCCTATTATTGCTCGGCCGAATCGGTTAGGCGACGGCGGTCCCAGATCACGAATACTTACGGTCGTCCCGTCAATATCTCGACTCAGAGAACCCTCACCATCAGCGACGACAAGCACGAAGTCCCACTCCGGATCCTGAGCAAGCGTGAGCGCTTGTCTATACAGAATTCTTGTGTCTTCCCGGGGATGTACGGTGGTTAGGTGAGCAATCTTCCAACTAGGCATGCTGAGTTCGATATTCCTGATAAAGGACAATAGGCTGCCTGAAGATCCGCGCGCTCAGCACCTTTCCTGCGACCAATATGAGCGCCACCGACGAAAGAAATGTCAAATCAATTATGGTCTGAAAGCTAACTAGTCTCTGTAGATCGACGGTCAGGAAATTAATCGCTTTAAACGTCATGAATACGTAAGCGACGACGCCGAACGTGGTCCTGATTCTATTGATAATCAGCTTGTCCATAAACAATATGAATGAAACGAGTATGGGCAGTACAACATAGAATCCATAGCCCCAAAACGCATACAGACTTACGGCTGCATGCCCGGACGTCGTTGCTCCATACCTGCCGGTTTCAATCAAATACGCTTCCCGACTGGCATCGACCGCCGGCGTAATGCCGAATAATGTATTGAACCCGATGAAGTAGCGTGACTCGTATCCAAGAGGTGGGTATTCAGCCTGGAAAAGACCCAGATGAAGGTTTGAGTAGCCGGTCTCCAGAACAAAGCGCTCGAGAACCAGCAACAGAAGCTCATTAGACCAGAGATTGGGCGCCCCTAGGCGAAGGGCGAAGACCGAGAGCATACCAGCGAGCGCAAAGATGACCTGGTATCGAAGCTTTACTCCGGACAGAATCAATCCAACAATTATCGGAGTGAACATTCCTGACTTCGAAAGATAGAATCCGGATGTCTCAAACGCCAATAACAACATCCCCAACTTCATCACTCTGCTACTCGAATTCACGTAGTAGATGAAGAACAGCACCGTCATAATCGCACTGCCATAGACATAGAACGATTTGACAATCCCCCCCTGCCCTGGCGTATGCCAGTTCGCTTGCTGTATGTGCGCTTCTACGAGACCACCAAGAACGAATGTCTGAAATGGTGTAGTCTCGACTGCGAAAAGTGCACACTTCGCACCCAGCACCAGGACCAAAGGGAGAATATTGAGGTTGAACTTTTCTACCTGTCTATCCTTCGGTGGAAGGAAGTTAAAGGCAGTCGCCACGAGTATCAGAACAATGCCGTAATAGAGCATCAAGAAATACAGGTTTTCGCTGAACTCAGCACTGGACAACGCAGAGCCATCGTAAACGAACTTACCCAGCAGCACGGAGAATACAGAGAAATAGAGTACCGACGCATTTCTGAAGAAAAAGAAGCTACTAACGTTACCTACAAGATGCGTCCTGAACGTCAGAAAATAGCATGTCAGAAGAATCAGCAGCGCTGCATAATATGCAGAGTCATAGACGAAAGCGCTCATCTACCACCTCTACCCTGCGACGCTTTCATCGATATGAAGTATGCTCCCAGCTCGGCCGGATCTGAGAAACTGGGAAGGAACGGTTGGTTCAATGAACCGGCCGGGTACAACCGACGAAATTCCTCGTGGGCAATATGATACTCGACCACGGGGACGCCCAGCGCGATACACTGAAAGAATGCCGATGTCCAGAACGACACGACAATGTGAGCATTCCTTAGCACTGAATAGGTATTTTCGTACGTAACGTCTACTACCGGCCCTCGATTGGAGAATTCCGCAGCTGCAAGGTCTTCTCTCGGGTGCGCTTTGATAACTATTCTTGATCCAGGATAATGTTCGGCGAAGAGCGCAAAGACATCATCAAACATTCTCATTCTATTCGCAGCTAGAAGGTAGGACGGGTGGGCAGCGCGGCTCAATATTACAACATGATTATCGTATATCGGACGCACGTTTCCGTCTAGAAAGCTTCTCCAGCTCGGATGCAGAATGGGGTACCGCGCTGTCACACAGCCGGCTTCCGTGTCGACTCCGTCTAGCTTGATGATTCTCGAACCGAACCGGGATGAGACCTTCGTGGCGAGCGGCCAGCGCTGTCTATCATACGCGCTATCTGGCGTAACGGCGTGCCCATGCGGATAGTAGACAATCCGTCGCCCGCACCCAAAGATAGTCAGCAGAATGATCAGGATATTCTTTTCCCGGCCAGCATGGCCGTACTCGAAACAAAAGAAGTCAAAGTGCCTATACTTGAGAAACGTGGCAACGGAATTGAGCACAAACTTCCGCCAGCGGCTGACCTTTCCTTCGGGTAACCGTCGGATGCTTCGGTCTTCGAACTTATCCCCTGCAATCTGGTCGTAGAAGCCATCGTCTTTCAGTCTTGCGGATAGCTCCTGTCGAAAGCTAACCAAACTGAACTCCTCAATCTCTTCAATCCTGAGGAGTGGAAGCACGACGTCAAGCTCGCCCGCGCTGGAGCAGAGAAACACGGCGACTCTACCGGACAATATGTTGTATTTCGTTTCTGTCAACGCGCGGGATTAGCCATTGACACAACACACCTACCCATCTTGTGCACGAAGAATTCCCTCCACGCGTTTAAGATCTTCCAATGTATCAACGGCATGCGTGACATGACGCGTATTCGCCATGCGCACCTTCAGCCCGTGCTCCAGCACTCTCATCATGTCAACCGACTCCGCAATCTCCAAAGGCGTCGGTTCCATCTCTGTATAGCGCAGAAGAAAGTCTCGTCGAAACGGGATGATGCAGACCTGTTTTGCCATCGGAATGTCTTGAGTCTTTGCTCTGGTCGGTATCGGCTCTCTGGAAAAATAGAGGGCATTCGAGTACATGTCGCAGACGACCTTAATACAGTTTCGATCCTCGAACTCCGCGGAATCACGAATAGTTCCCAGCAGATTCACAACCTGGACTTCGGGATCCACCAAAAGGGGCTGCACGGCCTCAGCAATCATATCAGGGTGGGTTAATGGTTCATCTCCCTGAACCATGACGACAATATCGTAGCGGGTTCCTCCAGCCTCCTCCAGAGTCAGAAGCGCTTCCGCACACCGATCCGAAGCCCGTTCATGCTGCATCCCCGTCATGACCGCGACTCCCCCAATGGACCGAACGTAGTCGTAGATCTCCGAATCACACGTCGCAACAGCAGTCAGATCCAGTATCGGAGATCGAGCGACACGCTCATAGACATGACCGATCATCGGCTTCCCAAGAATCGGCGCCATCGGCTTGCCCGGGAAACGACTGCTCCCCATTCGCGCGGGGATCAATGCAAGTATTTTCACAGGCTGGTCGCTCATATTTTCCTGCAAACCACTAACATGTGAGAGCTCAATCCTTGCTCGGCAACAAACGTCTGCATTGCATGCTTTTCATCCTCATCCGCCTGATGAATGAAAGTCTGCCAGAAACGGTCCTTAATGTACTCGCGATTGTTGCACAATATGTCGATGTCCAGCTTTCCCGGAGTCTCCACTCTCAACACCTCCAAGCCTGTTCTTTCCAACAACAATTCCACGGACTTCGGGTTCAGGAAGTTTAGATGGTGGGGCGGAGATACGGATCTCGAATCCTCCCACAGAGCCTGAATATCTACGCCCGTACCGGACAAGGTCGTAAAAATGAACAGATCTCCGCTCGACATCAACCCGTATAGAGACTTCATGAAATTGCCCAGGTCTGGCACATGCTCAAACAGCTCGAAACTTACGAAAACCTTCTGGCCAGATGGTAAGTCCGAATTCTCGACCTGCTCCAGAAAGCTCTCCAGAACGACCAGTCCTTTCGCCCTGCAGACATTGGCCAACTCTGGTCCCGGTTCAATGACAGCAACTTCCGTGGGTGATATTCGCTGGAACTCTTCAGCGAAAATGCCGTACCCGCCACCGATGTCGATAACACTAGAACTGCGCGCTCCGAAGCGCGCGATTAGCTCCTTTATCATCTGAGCTTTCGGGCGCCACAACTTCGCACGTCTCGCTTCAGCCGTGTGCTTATAGAACGTAGAAGCCCAATAGCGCGCCGATTCCGACTCTTGATAATAGCGCTGGAAACAGACCTCCGCGGGCCGCGGGCTAACGAAAAGAGTCAGACACTGACGGCAGAGTCGATATTCGAAAGTGGCCTTCGTAAATGAATAAACACCCTCGTTTCCACATGCCGGACAGTCAATCGGGCTGCGATCATCCTTATAAAAATACTTTTCGGCATCTCTTTCAGCAAGGCGAAGATATTCAGTAAATATCTCTTCGGGACGGATCTCTTCTTCTTTCATCTAGCTGTACACAGAGATTTCCCGAAATCTCATTGTCTCGAGAACGGAGGTCGAAGCGTCGACTTATTGAGAAACACTGCGTCCAGAGAATAGGCGATGAATCGATAACCTTCTTGAATTCGCTGCTCCAAGGCACGGGCGTCTGCGTCGACGACGTGGACACCACACGGAACATCGTTCTGCGCACTCAGTTCTTTTATTCTATCCATTGCGGCCACGAACTCGGGCGTGTCAAACATTCCGGTCACGCCTAAAGATGCGGAGAGATCATAGGGGCCCACCATGATCGCATCTAATCCATCGACCTGGAGAATCTCCTCAAGGTTCTCTACTGCGCGGGCGTGCTCAATCATCGCGACGAGCATTGGCTCCCGCGCCTCCTCAGCATACTCATCGAAGCGCTTTCCAAACAGATTAGCCCGAGAGAACCCAACGCCTCGCGTCCCTCTGGGCGGCCAGCAGCATGCGTCCTTTAGGGACCGCAACTGCTCTGCCGTGTCGATCATTGGCGCGATAACACCCGCCGCACCGGCGTCCAATACGCGTTTGCACTCTTTCGCGGACCCCTCGGCCAGTCGCACAAGCGGCAAAGTATTTCCCAGTTCCAATGCACGGAACAGATCCGGTAACTGGTGAATATCAATCGAACCATGCTCCAGATCAACGGCCACCCAGTCATAACCGGCCCGACCCATGATCTCCGCCACGGAGGCGTCCGGGATCTGCATCCAGCTACCGATCGTTGCCCGCCCGCCGGTCAGCATGCGCCGGATGGATCGAAGCGATTCTAACCGATTCATATTTCTAGGAAATCTCGTATTGCGGCGCCGCGATAGTCCGCGAAGATCTCGGCGTTCTCCGGGTGCCGTCGCAACAGGAAAGGTACCCGGTTTTCCCGGGCGGCGTCCAAGTCAGAGCGCGCATCGCCAACCATCAAGCACTCGCTAGCCGGTATGTTATTCGTCTCCAGTGCCGTCCGAATTGCGTTCTTCTTACTGACCGGCGCACCGAAGACACGTGCAAAACAAGTCTGAATGTCAAGGCGAGTCAAAATAACGTCCAATTCCGTCTGCGGAGTTGCAGACACGACGACGAACTTCTGGTTCCAGGCGTTCTTGCGAATATATGCCTCTGCTCCAGGAACCCATGGCGCCTCAACGACTCCTTGAAAGGATAATCGACTGAATTCATCGCAGCCCTCTGCGACAAGCTCCTCTGTCGGCGTCTTTCCGCACCACGACAAATACAGCGGCAGTTTCTCAAATCTGGACATACCTGCGTTCTGCAAATGATGTCGCCTAACTCGAGCGGCAAAGTCCCGGCCATAGGAAAGAAATAGTTGATAGTACGCATCAGTCTTGACGGTGACCGACTCCTTTATGACGCCGTCGAAGTCCCAGAAGATCATCCTATACAGATCCATCCGCACTGGTTTGCTAGTTGCTGTCACCAACCTGCTCGATCTCCCGCTCAACTTCCGCAATTAACTGCAGCAGGCCTTGGCCGAGGTCTACATGGAGCGATGGCACATACTTGCGACCCGCTTTCGGCTGATACGCGTAAGGGGTGCGAACGTAGTGGCCATCCTGAGGGGCGTCGACAAACTCTACGGCGTCAGGGCACCCCAGGATCTCAGCCAGCATTTTCAATACATCAACGACGTGCATGCCTTCCTGCCCCGTAAGCACGACGTGATGATTCAGAAACTCCGATTCCAGCGCCTTGACACTAGCACGTGCCGCGTCCTCCACGTGGATATATTCACGCAACGCTTCTGGGCTACCTTCATATCTGATTTTACCGGTCTCCAGTGCGGCGCGAACGATTCGGTAAAGGCCGTTGCGCACGTCTGAACGCGGGCCGTAGAGCGAGCCAAACCGCAGTATCGTATAGTCCACTCCAAGCGACTGCTGAAATGTCTCGACAAAGCGCTCGCCAGCCTGCTTGCTCGCTCGATAGAAGGAACCTGTGGTGGAATATACGTAAACGGAACTGGCAAACACGAAACGCTCCGTATTCACTTCCCGAGCTGCCTGTAACGCATGAATGTTTCCGATGACATTGACTTGTGCGGTTTCGAGCGGCCTATGCTTCGCGTCATCAATGTCCGCTAATCCAGCGAAGTTATAGATATACCGAGTGCCCCTCGCCGCGGCGAGCACTTGCTCGAAGTCCAGCAGGTTGCCGATAACCATCTCTTGGCCTTCTCGGATATATGGAGATTCTTTCTGGTCGAAGACTCGGACCTGGTAGCCAGCATCCTGCAATGCATCAGCGACATGGCTTCCGACGAAGCCGGATCCACCGAGCACCAGTACGCGATCGCTAGTCATCTTTGTTCCAGACAGTTCAATCAATGCTCAAAGTAGCCATGTTCTCTCAATCCGCACAACAACACCTCGCAAGCCTGCGCCTCCATCATCTTTCGGGCTTCACGGGCATACGAGCCCATATGAGCGGTAAACTGTACATTATCGCAGTTGACCAGCGGCCCGAAATAAGGCTCGACCTCGAAGCAATCCAGTGCGGCGCCCCGCAAGCGGCCCGCCTCCAGGGCCTCGTGCAAAGCCTCTTCGTCCACAAGTCCACCCCTTGAAATGTTGACCAGTAGAGCCGTTGTTTTCATTAATGACAACCTTTCGGCATCGATCAAATGATGTGTCTCAGGAGAATAGGGCAAATGCAATGTGACGATATCGCTCGTTGATAATAGCTCATGGAGTGATACGACTTCTGAGCTATCTTCCTGTCCTGTAATCGGGAGTGCGTCGTGAACCAGGACGCGTGCACCAAATGCGCGTAGCATCCCGCAAACCTTTCGCCCTATGCGGCCATAGCCGATTACCCCGACGGTTTGTCTAGCCAACAATGAACCCATGAGCGATCCCCAGCGACCCGCTCGAATGGCGCGATCGGACTCCGGAATTCGGCGACACAACGAAAGAATATGTGCCATTGTTAGTTCTACAACAGACTGTGTTGGCGCATCAGGCGTGTTGTACACGCTTATCCCCAATCGCCGCGTCGCATCCAGATCGACATTGTCTAAACCAATTCCGCATCGAACGATCACTTTTAGCGAGGGCGCTCCGAGGATCACTTCCTCGGTCAAAGGCTCAACGCCCGCAACCATTCCGACGACGTCGCTGTCAAGCAACTCAGCAGCCTGCGCTTCCGTCAGGCGCTTACCGAAAGGGTTTAGAACAAGCTCAAACCCTGCCGCCTCGACAGCCTCCCGATCGGCGAGATTGCCAAGGTCAAACGAAGAAGTTGAAAATAGTAGCTTTGGCACGATTTCAGCCGAGCTCCGCGCTGAATAGCAGCTCGGCACTCTTGTGTCCCAACAGCGCCGAAGCAGGTATCGCTTCACCATTTTGCAGGGACTTCACAGCCGTCCGTTTGCTGTTGCCGGCAGCGATAAAGACAATCTGGCGTGACCGCAGAAGTCTCTTGATTCCCAGGCTAACCCGCTCAGGCGGCGGCTTCGGCGCATCGAATACGGCCAAGACGTCAGGCGAAGATTCCTCAGCCCCGATATCGTTTCCCGGGAAGAGACTGGCAATATGGCCATCTTCCCCCAGCCCCAGGAGAACCAGGTCGAAGACCGGCGCAGTTGCCAGTTTCTGCGAATAAATAGACGCCGCAGCCTCGGCGCCGAGCTCACCCGGTATCTGTTCTATCTGATCGTTAGACACCGGGATGTGATCGAACAACGCTGATTGAACCATCGTGCTATTGCGCCCCGAATCGCCATCTGCAAGGCAACGCTCATCGCCGAACCAGAACCGCCACAATGACCAGTTCGTCTGAATATTCTTCAGTTGCGCATACAGTGCACGCGGAGTTTCGCCACCAGCAAGTACACAGTGGAAAATACCTCTGGCGCAAACAGCGTCATTCGCAATTTGCGCTACGCGCGCCGACGCCAATTGCAGAAGATCTGCCCATTGCTCAAGGAAAACGCTTTTCATATCGTCGCGAGGCCCCTAATTCTCGAGCTGAGCCTCGAGAAACTCCAGGTAGTTATCCCGCCAACCCGGCATCCATACACGGCTCACCTCGCCAAGACGTGGTCGACCAACTTCATCATCTGCTAACTTGCTGATTAATTCCTCGGGGCTTTCAAATTCCGCAAAAGGGTGCCGTGGCAACGCGAAACGCGCTCTCGGTGTAGCGAATACGAAGATCTTCTCGACCAGTCCGACCGCTTCAAATAGGCCCGTAGACGCTTCGCTAATGACCACCTTCGCTGAGCGAAAGGAGTCGTAAATATCGGGTCTTCGGTCGATATAGACACTTCCACAGCGTCCTGCTGGAAACTGGGTCTCGATGCGTTCCCGTTCTAGGTGATGAGGGCGAAACACTACCCGCTGATCTCTCCCGGACACGCCGATCAAGCGTTCAGCCAATCCAAGATACATCGTGCTATTGAATGAATCTCCGAGAATCAGGATATCATTCTTGTCGCCCGAACAATCACCGAGCCGCGCGATCTGCTCGGTTCTGTGTGGATTCCCGATTGGAACATGGGCCAATGGCATGTTGATCTGCTCGCTCCACCAATCTCCGTAGCTAAGAAAAAACTCTGGAATCGTGCTTCGATAATCGTTACTTGCCGCTAAACTCGGGGCGACATTGTAAGCATCGTGGCCTGCAGATACCATGCCATGCTGGTATTCCGTCACCATGATACCCAATCTTCGTGCCGCCACATTGAACACAGACGAATGCCCATAGCAACCCATTTCCTTGATCAGCATGCGGGGCATTAATCGACTCAGCAGTCGTTCGTAAGCTCTAAACAGTCGTGGCGTGCCCGCCTCGTGGCGCGCGAGCAACTGCACGAGGAACTCTCTTCGCTGCGCGGTCAGTGTCCAATCCAGAAAGTGCTGAGCCCTCGCCTGAACGAGAGCGATCAAGTCCCGTGCTTTCTTGACATGATGAGATCTCACGGCAATCCTGCCGGCAACGTATCCATAAAGAACTAAGGGCGTATGGAAAAGCACTCGGTCATTGAACCGGGGGAAACGCCATTGCCAACTCGACAAATCTTCCAACACTACGGTACGGTCCCTGGCCGCCAGTGCAAAATGGTCACTCAAGCGGTTGAACCATGCTCCATTTCGAGCAAATAGTCCCGTGCCAACGGTTGTCAACAGAATGTCCCCATGGAGCGTGGACCCGCGCACTAGATTGTGAAGCACGGACTTGGCTATCGCGGAGCCCCCTACCAGAACGTTGCGTCGAAATCTTTTGCCTCGCCTAAGCTCCACCAACGAGGTGGAGAACAGTAAATCAGAGATAATGAACCGGAAGAACTGATTGCGTATACCGGGCCACACCGGAATTCCCGTCTGCACGCACTTGAACTCCAGCAGTGCCGGGTCGTCCTCCAGGGCTAGAATCTGTTGCAGCGTGACGTCGGCGCCTGCCATCCACAATTACCTTCTACAGAATCATGCCAGGTAGACTTCCGCGACTCTGAGATCGTGCTCCGTATCTATATCGAGCGAACGATCAACAGGCATTTCATACGCTACGGTCTGCGGCCCAAAAAACGTCCGCTCGGTCCGCAACCAGTCGATATCGGCAACGTAGATTGCGCCGTTCAACACATAAACAGATTGCAGGTCCTGGCGACGATTGGGAATGCTGTAGGAGGAAGTCGCGGGCGACAAATGCGCCTTCTCGTCCATCGTGAACATCCACTGCGGACTCTTTTTCGCGCGGGACACAGACACGCAAGCCGGTGCGGAGCATTCGATGCAGAACCGAATGGCGGTGTCGACATCTTCAGCTGTCCGAAGCGGGGAGGTCGGCTGAAGCAAGACGACATAGTCATAGCCTGGACACTGCTCAAGCGCATGAATCAAAACGTCGATACTCGGTGTTTCGTCCCGGGCAAGATGAGTTTCTCGCCTGAACGGCACCTCGCAGCCCAGGGCCTGGGCGACTTCGGCGATCGTTTCATCCTCTGTCGACACGATGAGTCGATCCAGGCTCGAGGCTGACTGGCCCGCTTTTATCGTCCATGCGATCAAAGGCCTCCCTCCCAACGGGGCCAGATTCTTGCCTGGAAGCCCCTTGGATCCGCCACGCGCGGTGATTACGCCAATAATGCTGCGCCCGAGGATCATTTCGAGTTTTCCGGCCACTCCCGCTTCGCTCGTTCCAACTCATCCAGCTGACCGATATCAATCCAATATTCTCTTAACGGATAAGCCGCCGTGGCCTCGCCGTGCGCAATGAGCTCTTCGAAAAGTGCCGGCATACCGAAATCTCTCCCGGGCGGAAGGTGATCCAGCGCTTCCGGTGACAGGACGTATATGCCCGCATTGACGAAGAACTTCTTGACCGGCTTTTCCTCCACTGTATCGATGCGTTCTCCCTCCAGCCCAACTACTCCATAGGGCACCTGAAAATCGTACTCACGAACAGCCATCGTGGCTGCCGCACCCTGCATGTCGTGAAACTGCAGCAGATTGTCGAAGCTCAGTTGTGTCAAAAGATCACCGTTCATGACGATGACCGGAGCTACGGGTCTTTCAGGCAATAATGTCAGTGCGCCGGCCGTTCCGAGTCGAGAATCTTCATGCAGGTAATCGATGTTAACGCCCCAACGCTCGCCGTCCCCAAAATGCTCTTGGATCAGGTCCGCCCTGTAATTGACCGCTAGAAAAACTTGCTTGAACCCCTGCTCGGAAAAGCTTTTCACAATCGTTTCCAGAATCGGCGTCCCGCCCACGGCCAAGAGTGGCTTCGGATAATCTGCTGTTAGAGGGCGTAAGCGCAATCCCAGCCCACCGGCCATCAGCACCACCCAGTTCGGGTGCGCTGCTGCTCCGATCAGCTCGTCGATAGTTACTAACCCGGCTACTCGCTGTTCGTCATCGACGAGCGGCAGGTGATGAATAACCTTCTGCCTCATGAGCGCGAGCATCCGGTTACGAGGCGTGGACTGCGGGACTGACGTCGGTCGAGTATTCATCGCCTCCGAAACCGGAATGTCGAGACCGTCACGGCGCAATATCGCCCGCCGGATATCGCCGTCAGTAACGACCCCGGCCAGCGTTCCATCATCGTTCAGTACCAAAGCCGCTTGCAGAGCCGACTCGTCAATCCTGGCTATCGCTTCCCTCAAGGTCGTATCGGGAGCGACGATCACATCTCTCCAATTGCTCGTCATTGATTCCTTCCGATTTCCCTGGCGGGATTGCCGACAACGGTAGATGACTCAGCTACATCGCCGAGGACCACCGCTCCCGCTCCAACGACGGCATTTACACCGATCTGTACTCCGGGAGAAATCACAGCCCCGGCGCCGATAAAGGCGCTGTTCCCAACGGTTACTTCTCCGCTTAGGACGGCACCGGGTCCAACGAAGCAATGCGCGCCGAGGTTGCAGTCATGATCAATACTGCCATGCGTATTCACCACAGCATTCTGTGCCAGGTTCACGCCCGTTTGCAGTACGGCTCCAGCCATCACTTGAGATCCGCTCCCGAGTACGCACTCCCGGCCGATAATGGCTGCATGGTGACGAATCGATTCAAAAACAAATCCCTTAGACGACAGAGAGCGATGAATATCGGCTCGCAGCTGCGTGCTCGGATTGGCGCCTATGCCGTTGACGAGCGCAACATCAGCCGGCACCGCTCGATCCAAATACTCGTTTCCGCCGAGAACCGGGATACCGAGCACGTGTAGATTCGAGCTCAGCGCCGGATCCAAGATGCCGGTAACGGTGACCCCGTTCGCCAGCAATGTATCCAACACGACACGCCCGTGTCCGCCCCCTCCCAAGACATAGAGTGGCTTAGGCATCTACGGACTCGTCCGTTTTGTAGGAACGACGGGCTCTTTTCCCCAATAGATTCCAGTAGTCGAATGGACTGCTTCCCCCGCCCGCCCGTTTGCACGTCAGGTTATCCTCCGTAAAGACCTCGCCTTTAGCTACATCTTTCGACACGACCAAAGATCTGCGTGCGATCAGGCGAGTCTTCAATTCGGATTCGCTCGGGCGCTTGACGCCATCCCCAAGACACTTCTCGACATCTCGAATCTGACGTATCAGCGTCTCAAGTTCATCAGGCTCAACCGATGCCATGTGATCTGGCCCCGGTAGGCTCTTATCGATCGTGAAGTGCTTCTCGACGATCACTGCGCCAAGCGCTACCGCGGCCAGCGCGATGTGAATGCCGGCAGTATGGTCAGAGTATCCAGTCGGCAACCCAAAACGATGGTTCATCGTAATCATTGCACGGAGATTCACCTCGGCCGCCGGAGCCGGATACTCGCTCGTACAATGGAGCAAGGTGACGCGATCTCGAAAACCCGCGCTTTCCTTCATTGAACGAAAAGCATGGAGCAGATCTTTCGGCCGAGGAACGTCAGACGACTCCTTTTCAGAAAAACCGAAAGCCAACACGCTCAGGGCTGCTTCTATCTCATCCATCGTGCTCATCCCTGTTGAGAGAATGACTTTCTTCGCAGCACGGGAAATCGCTAGCAAAAACGGCGCATTCGTAATCTCTCCTGAAGCGATCTTTATGGTCGTCAATCCCATTCGATTGGTGAGCAGATCCAGACTCTCGACGTCAAAAGGCGTCGACAGGAACTGTATCCCCTTCACTTTCGCATGTTCGCCCAACTCGAAGTGCTGCGATTCGCTCAACTCCAGTTTGCGCACCATGTCTAGCTGGCTTTCCGCCGCGCCCGTCGTACGTATCTGGTACTCTGCCTTATCTGCTGAGCCGCTGACCAGTCGCTCCGCATGAAACGACTGAAACTTGACAGCGTCCGCGCCGCAGGTTGCAGCTATATCGATCAATTGTCTCGCAAGGCCCAGGTCACCGTTATGGTTGACGCCGGCCTCGGCGATAACAAATGTGGAGCCGTTAGACTTCATGTTCCATATCGTAGAAGGCTTTACGGACACTTAGCGGAACATTTTTCAACTTATCCTTGATCCGCCGACTTGCGCCTCCCGCCCCATAGCATGAGTCCGTCTTGTGCAACTGAGCACGAAACTGCTCTGACAGAGCGCGTTTAATAGCCTTAAAGATCGCGTCCCTGTCTTCGTCTGAGTGGATAACAGAGGATGCGCTCAATCGTCCCAATTGACGGTCGCCGATATTGACAGCGGCTCTCTTGAGAACCGGGGCTTCGATAAGGGCGCTCGAGGAATTACCGAGAACGACATCGCATTCATGCATGAGACTCAAGTAGCGTGTCTGACCTAACGAAACAACCGCCCGCGCACGCCCCGCATTCTCTGCCACCCAGTGTTCGATCTGACCAGCGAGAGCGCGACCCCCAGTGTCGGCATTCGGATATGTAAAGATGATCGTAGCATCCGGGAAACCGCTCAACGCCGCCAGTAGCTCGCTCATTCCTCGAGTTGGATCGCGCTGATCAGTTGTAACAGGATGATAGGTGATCAAGAAGACGGGTTTCCGGAGAGGAATTCCCAGGACCTCTTCCAATGCACTCCTCGCCAGTAATTCGAGATTGTGGAGATTATCCAGTCCCGGGGCACCTACATTGAAGACGCGATCGGGCACCTCGCCGAGTTGAATCACACGCTTGCGGTATTGCTCAGCGGCGACGAAGTGCCATTGAGACATTTTGGTTATGCTATGACGGATTGATTCATCATATGCTCCCTCGGTAGTCTCCCCCCCGTGGATATGAGCAATCGGAATCTGGGCTACCAACGCCGCTTGTGCGGCGGCCAACGCTTCGAAGCGATCTCCGAGCAGCACTATCAGATCGGGCCTGAGCCCGGCAAACGCGTCCGCAAAACCGATTGTAGCCACCCCTATAGACTTACCGACACCGACCGCCGAATCCGATGAAAGCAGCATTTCTACTTTGCGATCAATCACGAAACCATCTTGTTCAATCTGGCGATACGTGTACCCGAATTCAGGCGACAGGTGCATACCCGTGACGACCATCTGCAGCTGTAACTCCGAGTCGGAGTCGACTTCCTTCATCAACCAGTACAATAGACCGTACTCGGCGCGCGTACCCGTAACCACGCAGATCCGGCGTCTTCCGCTCACCTCAACCGTCCCTCGTGCGCCGACGACGCAACGGCATGATCCCTAGATGTGGTATTCATCAGCCCTGTATCTGCTCAGATTGCGGAGATCTTGAAACCATTGCGCAGTTTCGAGTAAACCACGTTTCAATCCATCCCGGCCAGCGTATGCGGGCTCCCACCCGTATAATGTTTTCGCCCTTGAATTGTCCGCCACAAGCCGTTCCACCTCCGATCCATCCGGTCGCATTCTTTCTTCTTCGCTGAGAATCTCGACTTCGACATTCATGACGTCGGCAATCATCTGCACGGTATCCTCGATGGAGATCTCCGTACTAGTTCCGAAATTGACAATCTCGCCCACTCCCTTCTCGGAGCGTAGTACCGCAATAAAACCGGCCACGGTGTCCTTGACGTAGCTGAAGTCGCGTGTCGGGCTTACCGAACCGAGCCTGATCTCCTTACACCCACTCGCTATCTGAGTAATGACCGTGGGGATCACCGCCCGTGTCGATTGTCTCGGGCCATACGTATTGAACGGTCTCGCGATCACCACGGGCAGATCGAAAGAAGAATGAAAAGCATAGGCGAGCTGATCCGCGGCGATTTTCGTCGCTGAATACGGCGATTGCCCTTGCAGAGGGTGATCTTCAGTAATCGGAACGAAGCGAGCAGTTCCATAAACCTCGCTGGTCGAGGTGTGAACGACCCGCCCTACATCGGTCTCGCGTGCCGCCTGCAAAATGTTAAGTGTGCCGTTTACATTCGTTTCAACGTAGCTTGCGGGTGATTTATAGGAATACGGTATCGCAATCAACGCCGCGAGATGAAGCACGGAATCACAACCACGCATTGCACTCTTAACGGCAGTCAGATCGCGGACGTCCCCGGCGATTATCTCCATCTCGCTCACGACTTCGCCCGGTGACTGATCCAGCCAGCCCCACGAACCAAACGAGTTATAGAGGACGAAAGCGCGTACATCATAACCATCCCGAACCAGCGCCTCGGCCAGATGAGACCCAATAAAACCATCGGCGCCTGTCACCAGTACTTTCATCACTTCATTCCCGAGCCGCTTCTCAGTTGTTGGGTAAGCATCTCTCCGGGCTTACCCTCTTCGACTACCTTTCCACACTCCAGACGGTAGATGCGATCGCAATATTCGACTGTGCTATAGCGGTGGGCAACGATTACTATCGTCTTGTTTCCCTTCAAAGCGCGCACCGCTTGCATGACGTCCTTCTCAGTTCTCGTATCGAGCGAACTGGTTGCTTCATCCAGCACCAGGACCGCCGGATCATGATAAAGTGCTCGCGCGATGCCGATTCGCTGACGTTGCCCGCCGGACAACCGGACGCCCCGCTCTCCTACAATGGTATCTAACGCATCAGGCAGTGCTCGGACAAACTCATCCAGCTGCGCCAACTCCAAGGCGCGCCAGACGGCGGTTTCATCAATACGGTCATTCGCCAATCCGAAGGCAACATTACGGCGCAGGCTATCATCAGTAAGAAAGATTGATTGAGGCACGTAACCGATCTGTTCCTGCCACGAGCGCAGCGCGTCGCGCACATTTGCACCGTCCAGCATCAATGCTCCAGAATCCGGCGCGAGAAGCCCAAGCAATATATCGACCAGTGTGCTCTTGCCCGCGCCACTAGGACCGATGAAGCCAATCGCCTCACCCCTTCTGATCTTGAGCGAAAGGTCTTGTATGGCGGGAGCGGGAGCACCCGCATAGGTGAATTTGACACGCCGTATTTCGAGCAAACCGGTAAACCCTGATCTATGCTGATCACCGTCGTTCGGCTTGGGCGTTTCGAGCTGAAACTCTTCATATAAAGTGTCTATCACCGACAAGCCATATCTCAACGATTGAACTGAGCTGATCAGTCGGTTGACAGTGGGCATAAGACGAAATGCCGCCGCTGCAAAAACGGCTAATGTCGGCAAGATCACGCCAATGTCGCGCCCCTGGGCAAGCATAATGAGGACCAGGGCGGCCAGTCCAACGACCGCTAATACTTCGAGCCACAAACGAGGCAACTGTTGAATAGTACGCTGCAGCCGACCAGCACGAGCGCTCAGGATATTGTGGCGGCCGTATTGTTCAAGGAATTCCGTTTCGCGGCCGAGCAATTTCACCTCCTTTACCCCGCCCAGGCCTTGCTGCAAATGTTGAAAGCGAAGCCCATCGTGATGCAGCCGCTCTTTACCCCAGCGCTGAATGTGATGCCGCGTCGAACGATGAAATAGCCAGGACGTGCCGCCGATCACGACTACGACTATAAGCGCGCCCGCAGGTTCGATCGCGAGCAGTAGAACTGCGAGTCCAAGCACGACCAAGGATTCTGTCACCAGTTGCATACCCGGAATAATAGCGTTAGCAGTCAACTGCTGAACTTCGTTTACTGCGTTCCGAATGAGCTGTGCAGAGTTGCGCTGGAGATGAAATACATAAGGCTGGCGCAAGTACAGCGCGAATAGGCGCTGAGACAATTCGGCTTGAACATTGTAAGCGAACTTTGCTTGGCTCCAGGAAAGGACGGCGAGAAAAGACCCCTTAATTACATACACGCCCACCAACGCAAGCATTCCCGCAGCCACGAGAACTTCATGAGATGGGTTACCGAAAAATCGCAGGACCGGCTGCAGCCAGGGGAAATACTGCAGGTACTCCGTTTGTGTGAGAATCCCGACTGCCGGAATAACCAGTCCAACACCGAGCGTTTCAAGCGCCATCCCTGTGATCATCATCAGTAACAGCCCGATCGCACGGCGACGCTCCGACGCCTCGAGTAACCACCAGAGCTTGCGCCCTGTGAAAACGTTGCTGTCCCGACTAGCACTCATTACGATTGACTTGCTGCGACGCTGATTCTGTCAGCGGACGCCAGTCGATTATGCCTGGAACGATTACCCTGTCTTCATCAACTTCAGCGCACAGCGACTTCCAGCTCGCCACAGGATCCTGTAGGTCGGTAACGATCCACGCTTGACACCTGGGTACTTCACCCGCCGAGGTATATACAGGGTGACCCAGGTATTGACGATCATTAGAATGCGAGTCGACAATGCCGATGATCTGCACATCGCATTCGCGCTTGCGAATGACCGCTATTTCGGTCAGATCCGATCGTCCGACCAGCGCGATACGTTTCCACTGATTGTCGGCGCATGCCTGAAGTGCTTCGAGGCATGATTGACCGGCCTGACGGTAGAAGCTCATGGACTTCGAAAGATACCGAGCGGTAAGCCGACCTTTCTCGGCGAATCCGCGCGGGGTGAGATAATACAGGTAACGATTGCCGGGCACCTGATGGACCTTTACCCACCCCTTTCTCACGCAGCGCTTCAGATAGGAATTGGCAAGACCGAGCGCGACGTTCAGATGCCGTGCGAGGCGCCGCTGGGAGAGATTGCTCTCTTCACTTACGGCACGAAGTACCCCCAGAGTGTGATCGTCTTCACGTTCCGTTGTGTTCATATAATGAACACTGTGAACGAAACTCCACTGCAATTCAAGGACACAGCGCAGGGCTGACACCGACCAGGCGCCTTGGCCGTGCCGGCTCGCGAACAGGCCAGTGCCGGTCTTTTAGTATACTTTCGCATTCTCTGGCGTTGGCGATCAGGAGTCGTAAGATGAACGGTGCCCAGAATAGTCCCAAACCCAGGGATGACAGAGTCATAAGCCTGGTGGAGATTTGGACTCTGATTCGGGACGAGTGGCGACTCCTCGCGGGCATCATCGTGGTTTTCACGGGCGCCTCAATAGCGCTCGCCCTGCTTATGACCCCGGTCTACCGCGCCGAAGCGATCATCACAGCTGTCGACACGGACCGTACCGGACGTTCTGCGTCAGCACTGCTGGGACAGTTCGGAGGACTCGCTGGCCTGGCAGGAATAAACCTCGGCGCGGCTTCCGGTGCCTCAAACAGGGCGCTAGGCGTACTCCAATCGCGCGCTTTGGTCGAGGAGTTCATTCAACGCAATGCGCTCCTGCCGGTGCTGTACGCAGAAACACCCGAACCGCCAACGTTGTGGCGCGCGGTAGAAGACTTCATGAGACTTTACAGCGTCCAGAGGGACATCGAGACTGGTCTCATAACGGTTCGGGTCGAATGGACCGATGCAACGCGTGCCGCTGATTGGGCGAATGCGCTGGTCCGGCTAGCCAACGAGTTGCTGCGTCAGCACGATCTGGCGGATGCGGAACGGAACATCGTTTATCTCAACGAACAAATTGAACACACGAACGTCGTTGGGCTGCAACAGGTAGCCTATAACCTGATCGAAACCGAAATGAACACGCTAATGCTCGCGAACGCTCGCCAGGAATACGCGTTTTCGGTGATAGACCCTGCTGTTGTGCCCGAGTTACGCCACCGCCCGAGGCGCAAACAGCTCGTCGTTCTGGGCACGCTACTGGGCGGAATCGTTGGATTGTTCATGATTGGTGCCCGTCGGTTCCTACGGAATGTACATGCGCAGGAAGCTGAACTTGCGGCAATGAATCAAGCAGGCTGACCATCACGGCCAGAGCCATCGAACCCCGATTCTAACCCCATGAGCTGCGGGGAACCTCCAGCCAAGATCCTGGATCCAAGCGTCTTGAGCAAGCGAGCAGCATCAGCCAGCCAGAGAGACCCGGTCACCGATCAATAGATATTGCTTGCCGGTGTGCGTGCACGCAGACTCGTGATGGTCCCCCTGAAGCGGCAGATCCAACCGCTCTCCATACTCGCTCATCCAACCTATGTGCCGCGCCGGCACGCCAACCATCAAAGCATAGTCCTTCACGTCACGATTGACGACAGCGCCCGCACCGATGAACGCATAACGGCCAATTTCTACTCCGCATACGACCGTGCAGTTTGCGCCCAATGTTGCTCCCTTCTTTACTAACGTATCTCTATACTCATCCTTTCTCGATACCGAGCTTCTGGGATTGTAGACGTTAGTGAATACTGCGCTCGGCCCGCAAAAGACGTCGTCCTCTAGAACAACGTTGTCAAACACAGAAACATTGTTCTGAATCCTCACGTTACTGCCGATTACAGCCCGACCACCTACGAAGACATTCTGGCCGAATGAACAATCACGTCCTATACGCGCACCGCTGCAGACATGCACGAAATGCCAAATACGGCATCCACTGCCTATGGATGCGCCTTCATCGACAATTGCCGATTCATGCTTGAAGTAGTCCATGCCTTCGCAATTGGCCCGTCTTGAGGCGAGCCCACAATAGTCTAATTCAACGTGCCCGCAAGTCGTCTGACGAAAGGATGCGAATCCCGATCGGATTCGTCAACTTTTGCATTCCTGATACTCGCTACAGTCTCTATCGCAACCCGGCTCGTCTCCAATCCGAATCCCCTGCCGGCCAGGATCTCCTCGTAGCTCTTCGTGTGCAAATCCGCAAAGCCTTCCGAAAACTCGACCTCATTGCCATCGACGGTGATAGATCGGAAGGTTCGCCTCCCAACCTCTGCCACGGATTCGGGTAGATCGGCGGCGTCGACGGAAAGGAACCAGCGCACCCGCGCCTTCTCGTATTCGAGATAACCACCCGCTTTCTCATCGGAAAGATGCTGGACATGATTTTCCTGCAGTCCACCGAAGACGAAGTGCAGCATATCGAAAAAGTGGACGCCTATATTGGTGGCGATGCCTCCCGAGCGTTTGGTGTCGCCCTTCCAGGAGTGTCGGTACCACATACCGCGAGATGTTATATATGTGAGGTCCACTTCGTGTTTGGTATTTCGCCGCTCGAGCCTCACTTCGTCACGAAGCGCAACAATGGCTGGGTGCAGGCGCAGCTGCAGAATTGTATAGACTCCACGCCCAGTATCACCCTCGATGTCCTGCAGGCCATCCAGATTCCAGGGATTCAGGACGACCGGTTTCTCGCAGATCGCGTCTGCCCCTGAACGAAGAGCAAAACGAACATGCGCATCATGGAGATAATTTGGTGAGCAGATTGCCACGTAATCAACGGATGACTGTTCGTTGGACCGCCTCAGCTTGTCTACGTATCTGTCGAAGCGCTCGAACTCCGTAAAAAAAGCAGCGTCCGGAAAGTAGCTGTCGAGAATTCCCACCGAGTCGCTCGGATCACAAGCGGCGATCAAGCTATTGCCGGTATCCTTGATCGCTCGCAAGTGCCGAGGCGCGACATAGCCGCCTGCACCGATCAGCGCAAATCTCTTCAATGCGGACTCCTGATCCCTGGAAGAACGCTAGCATCACGCATGCGGCCGATTCCAGTTTTCGCGAGACCCACTAATCGCATATCCAAACTCCGGCGCCGAGAATACGTTCCACGAATCCGCCGATCCCTTGGCGTCACAGCTTAGATGCCGCTGATGGCCGCTACAGCGACTGCCAGGTTGTAGATGACGCTGGTCGCGCTGGTCCAGAAGACAAGTGGCCTTACCCTATCCGTATCCAGCGGGGCGACGATCGTATCGCCCGGGCGGATCTCACCGACACGAGAACGCCTGAACCAGCGCGAGCCCTGCTCAACCTCGACTTGCCCGTTCGCCCGCACCACATAGATGCGGTCATCATCTGCATTCGCGGTCAACCCCCCGCTGCGCTGGAGATATTCGTCTCGGCTAAGACCCAGCTCGTGCAGATGAGACGTCGCAACCTGCACCTCGCCGAGGACCGTGACCGATTGTGTCTGGCCCGGAACGAGTATCTGATCTCCGTCCTCCAGCAAGACATCCTGAGCCGCATCCCCGGCCAGAATCAGGTCGAGACTGACCACCATCCGCCCCACCGGCTCCGCTTCCTGGAGCTGGGTGATCAAAGACTGGCCGATGCTCATCGCCTGGGTCGCGCCGGGATCGGACAACGAAAGAGCCGCCAGGTCGGCTCGGATGCGTTCCGCCAGCGTGCTCAGCTGCTCGCGCTCGCGGTCCCGGAGCTCCTGGCGTAAGAATATCGTCCCTTCCGGAAAAGCGAGCTCAGTCAGACCCCCGGCACGCTCGACCACCGACGCGAGCGTCTCCCCCTGTCTGATCGAGTAGGATCCCGGAAAGACGAACTCGCCGACCAGCTCAACGCTCTGCTGCTGCCCCCATCGCGGCACCTCTCTGATATTGAGGTTATCGTGGGGGCTCAACAGGAGGTCCGCCCCCTGGCTGCCCCGAAGTATTCCGGCCAGATCCACCGTGACGAGCTCTGTCTCCCGATACTCCCCATCCACGACCACGTAGCGAGTCAGCTCCGCGTCCAGCGTATAGGCGGACTCAACGAGACCGCCGCCTGCCCGGATGAGATCGTTGACCGTCATGCCTGGCTCGAGTGGGTACTCGCCTGGCGCCCGGACGCTACCGCCTATCCTGGCGACGGTAACGACCTGTACGGCCGGTACCTGAGCCCTCAGCTGTTCCACGAGTGGCTCGACGACGTGCCGTCTGCCGATCTCCAGATTAAAGACGTGCACGGTGTCCCGAGCCTGCAACAGGGGGTCGTTCGAGCCGCCGGGCGCAGCGAGCGCGGCTCCGAGATCCGCCGAGCGGACTTCGATCAAGACATTGGGCTCGACTTCCCGGCGGATCAGCACATAACCGGGATCGGACATCGGTTTGAGTAGCTCGAGCGTGGGAAGCAGATCCGACAGACGCATGCCTGGAAGCCATTGGTAGCGACCCGGCTGATGAACGTTTCCCTCCAGTCGCACAACATTCTCGAGTTGATCGAGATTGCGCAGCACTTGGACCAGATCTCCGTTTCTCGCCAGAGAAGAAGCCTCTGTCGAGCTGCTGATATCCAGCTCTTCGACTGTGATGCCGCGACCCGGAACGACCCGCTCCAGTCTGATCTGGGTCGAATCGGCGTCTGCGTTGAAGCCGCCGGCCAGCGCAATGACATCGGCAATCGTTTCGCCGCCTGTCATCTCGTACACGGCGGGACGCTTGACGGCACCATCGACGGCTACGGTATCGCCGACCGGCGGAACGAAGATCACGTCGCCGGGCTGCAGGCGCGCATCACTGCTCGTATCGCCCCGCAACAGCAGATCGTAAAGGTCGAGTGTAGTCACGGTCTCGCCGTTGCGATTGAGCTGAATATTGCGCAACGACCCGATATCCGCGACCCCCCGGCTCTGGAGCAGCGCGTTGGTCATCGTCGACAAGCCACTGACCAGATAGGAACCGGGCTCTGCCACTTCGCCGAGCACGAATACGCGAATGACGCGCAGCTCGCCCAACGTGATACTGGGGCGAACGCCTATGAGCTGCTCAGTGACACGCTGCGTGATCGCCTCTCGCGCGGAGGGGAAGTCCAAGCCCGCCACACTGATAGGGCCGATCTCCGGAAAGCTGATCGCACCATCACGCGAGACGGTAAGGTAATACTCTGCGTTGGTGCTCCCGAAGATCTGTATATTGAGCGTGTCCCCCGGGCCGAGCACATATCCGGCCGGCACCGGAACATCCGTCGCGGGCTGGAGCGCAAAGAACTCGCGCCGCTCGAAAAGATCGTACCCAAAACGCTCGAGGGCATCTACGCCGATCGGCTCCAGCGGCAGGAGGGTGACAACCATGTCGAGCGAGCTCAGGGCTGAGTCGGCCTCCAGGCGAACCATCGCCTCCTCTGCAGTCAAACCGCCAAATGCAATGGTCGGTACGCCGGGCAGATAGAGATGCCCCGAGTCGTCCAGAACGTAGGGATTACCCTCGGTCAGGCGTTGACGCATCTGTTGCGCCCGGGTCTGCTCAGCGAGCGGCGCGTCGAGATCGACCGTGAACTCGATGACGATGCTGTCGCCGGGGCCGATGCGGGGCTCTTCCTCCTCTTCTTCTTCCAGGACGAAAGCCTCACCGAGCTGGAGCTGTTCCTGCAGCAGCGGGTCCCCCGGCAGCTGGGGATCCAGCAATCCGGTTTGGGACTGGCGTTGAACGTTCTGTAATTCCCTCAGGATCGCCTGTCGCTGGGCGGGCGGCAGGGAGTTCAGGAGCCGCAGCTGCTCAGCGGTTGGCGTGGGAAGCTGGGCGAAGGCGCCGCCCGCTAAAGCGCCACACAGAAATAAGACGGCGAGCCAGGCCAAGCTGCCCAGCGCACCGCGTTTCAAGGCAGGCACTTTCATCAGAACACTCGTTGCCATGAAAAACCCACGCATATCCCTTCCGAGCCACCCAACGATCGTCGAGCCCGAAACCCCAACATGATGAAGAATCGCCCCAATCTCGCGTCCGGCGCTTCAGCGACTACCACATGGACCAGATCTTGGGCCGTCCGCGTCCAGGCGTTCCCGAACTCGGCGTCCCTGGGCCTGCGAGAGTATCCTACCTTGCCCTCTAGCCACTGTGCTACTCGCAACTGCTGTCGCTGACGCGACTACCGGCCGCGCCAGCCATGGAAGCGGTCCAGGGCCGCTGCGATGGCGGGTGGGGCGACCCCGCGGGTCCCGACGGCATCCGTCAGCTGCGACGCGAGCCGCTTGCCGAGCTCAACGCCCCACTGATCGAAGGCGTTGACGTCCCAGATCACGCTCTGGACGAATACCTTATGCTCGTAAAGCGCAATGAGCTTGCCCAGGGTACCGGGGTCGAGGCGCTCGAAAAGGATCAACGAGCTCGGATGGTTGCCGGCGTAGGCCCGGTGAGGATCGCTGCCCGGCCCGGCCGGGTCACCCGCCGCCAGCGCCCAGGTCTGGGCGAGGCAGTTCGCGGCGGCGAGATCCTGCTGCGCCTGGCGCCCCACCCCCGACTGCGCCGGGAGCAGAAAATCCATGCTCGCTCGGGCCGTGCCCTGGTGAAGCAGCTGATAGAAGGAATGCTGGGCATTGGAGCCCGGCTCGCCCCAGATGACGGGACAGGTGTCGCACTCCACGGGCGCACCGTTACGCCGAACGGATTTTCCATTGCTCTCCATCTCCAGCTGCTGCAGGTAAGCCGGAAAGCGGTGGAGATGTTGATCGTATGGCAGCACCGCGTGGCTGGTCGCACCCAAAAAATTGCGATTCCAGATACCCACGAGCGCCAGCAGCACGGGCAGGTTCTCAGTCAGGGGGGCCGTGCGGAAATGCTCGTCCATGCGATGCGCCCCGGCGAGGAACTGCCGGAAATTCTCCCAGCCAACCGCCATCGCCAGGATCAGGCCCACGGCGGAGCAGAGCGAGTAGCGACCGCCGACCCAATCCCACAACGCCAGGCGCCGGTCCGGCGCGATCCCGAACGCATCCATCGCGGCATGATTCGTGGAGACCGCAACGAATTGCGCCGCCACGGCCCGCTCTCCACCATGCTGCAGCAACCATTCTCTAATCACCTCGGCGTTCGTGAGCGTCTCCAGTGTCGTGAAGCTCTTGGAGCAGACAACGAATAACGTGGTCTCCGGTCTCACCTCCTCCAGCACCCGCGACACCTGTACGCCGTCCAGATTCGAGATGAAATACACGCCGATGCCCGGCACGCGGTACTCGGCGAGGGCCTCGACGGCCATTACGATTCCCAGGTCCGATCCGCCGATACCGATGTTGACGACGTCGGTGATGGGAAGGCCGGTGTAGCCTTTGAGGTCACCGGCGTGGAGCGTCTCGGCGAGCGTGCGCATCCTGGCGCGCTCGTTCTCGACGAGCGGCATCACGTCCTGGCCGTCGAACTCCAGCGGCCGATCGCTCGGCCGGCGCAGAGCGACGTGGAGTACGGCACGATCCTCGGTGCTATTGATGTGCTCGCCGGCAAACATGCGGTCGATCCAGGCGGGCACCCGGGTTTCTTCAGCGAGTTGCTGCAGTAGCGCCAGACCCGGGGAATCCAGCCGCTGCCGGCTGAGATCCAGCCACAACCCCTCTGCCTCGAAGGAAAACGCTTCTCCACGCCCCGGGGCCTCTTCGAAAAGCGACGCGATCGTTCGCCGGGAAAGTCGGGCGGTCAGTCGCTCCGACGCCGCCCAAGCCCGCGTGCGGGGACCATAGGTTTCTTCCGTCATTCCCTCAGCTCACCGCGGTTCAACGCCCAACCGGCCGCTGCAGTCAACGGGGCCATCACGTCGGCGCCGTGCCCAAAGCTGCCGGAACCAGGATCGGCGAGTGTGATGGTCGCCCACGGCCACTCCTACAGCGTGATGTCGTAGTGCTCCACATACCAGTCCACGAAGCGCTGCACGCCCTCTGCCACCGGAGTCGCCGGCCGGTACCCGACATCCCTGACCAGATCTTCGACGTCGGCCCAGGTGTCGGGCACGTCGCCGGGCTGCATGGGCAGGAAGTTCTTCTCGGCTTTCCGACCCAGGCATTCCTCCAGGATCTCGATATATTTCATCAGGTCCACGGGTTGCTGATTGCCGATATTGTAGAGCCGATAGGGTGCTCTGCTGCTGGACGGGTCGGGGTGCTCGCTGTCCCAGTCAGGGTCCCCCTCGGGCACCCGGTCCAGCGCGTTGATGACGCCCTGCACGATGTCGTCAACATACGTGAAGTCGCGCCGGTGATTGCCGTAGTTGAATACGTCAATGGGCTTGCCCTCGAGGATGTTCTTCGTGAACAGGAACAGCGCCATGTCCGGGCGACCAAACGGGCCGTAGACCGTGAAGAACCGAAGCCCGGTCACCGGCAGCTGATAAAGGCTTGCGTAAGTGTGCGCCATCAACTCATTGGACTTCTTCGTGGCCGCGTAGAGTGATAGCGGATGGTCGACGTTGTGGTGCACGGAGAACGGCATCTTCGTATTGGCTCCATAGACGGAACTGGTCGAGGCGTACACCAGATGCTCGACGTCATGGTGACGGCATCCTTCCAGCACCGTCATCGTTCCAAGGACGTTGCTGTCGACGTAGGCGAAAGGGTTCTCGATGCTGTATCGAACCCCGGCCTGCGCGCCGAGATGAACGACCCTTTCGAAGCGCTGGGCACTGAACAGGTCCGACATCTGATCTCGGTCGGCGAGGTCGATACGGACGAATTCGAACGCCGGGTCCCTTCGCAGTATATCCAGACGCGCGTGTTTCAGATTGATGTCGTAGTACTCGTTGAGATTGTCCAGCCCCACCACCTGGTCGCCTCGAGTCAGCAAGGCCCTTGCGGTGTGAAAGCCGATGAATCCAGCGGCGCCTGTCACGAGTATTTTCATAAGCGCCCGTCCACCTCATCTCTGTCAAGGACATGCTTGATGTCATATACCACGTGGTTCTCTGCTCCGAGGCCGTGAATGCCATCGGCGCCGAGTTCCCGGAACTCCTTGTGGGCGACCGCAAGGACGATGGCGTCGTATGTCCCGGACCGCGGTTCCCCGATCAGTTCGATGCCGTACTCAGTCCTGGCCTCCGCAGCATCGACCCAGTTGTCCAGGATGTCCACCGCGCAATGATAGTCTCGGAGCGCCTGTACCATGTCGACTACTTTCGTGTTCCGCACATCGGGACAGTTCTCC
>Ga0224508_10000561_pt1 | contig 36168 bp, 38 predicted proteins | sample SF_Jan12_sed_USG_4_FD_170157 | JGI IMG/M metagenome (GOLD analysis project Ga0224508, IMG submission 170157) | Sediment microbial communities from San Francisco Bay, California, United States - SF_Jan12_sed_USGS_21 | ecosystem: Environmental > Aquatic > Marine > Sediment | place: USA...
TGCGGTGTAAACCTCGACCGGGTCACTATTGGCAATCCAGCACACGAGGTCGTAGAAATGGGTGCCCTTCTCGCGCAACATGCCGCCCGATAACGGTGCGGTGTCGGGGGCGGGCGCTCGATTACCGCGCGAGGCTACATGCAGCATCTCGACCTGACCCAGTTCGCCGGCGCGGACCCGATCGAAGACTTCACGGTATTGCCGGTCGAGGCGCCGATTGAAGCCGACAGCGGCAACGACGCCGGTACTTTGTGCCGCTTTCAAACATCGCACCGCACCATCGAGGGTGTCGGCGAGGGGCTTCTCACACAAACAGGCCTTGCCTGCGGCGATGCTCGCGAGCAGCTGATCTTCGTGCGCGCTTGTGGATGAGCCGATGATCACCGCGTCGAGGTCGGGGTCGCGAAGTGCGGCTTCGGCGTCAGGCATTGCAGTGGTACCGTAGTCCCCTGCCAGCGACCGGGCCCGCGTGATCTGGGGGTCCACGATGCAGGCCAGTGTGCAATCGGGATGCGCGGTCACGTTTTTCGCGTGCACTGCGCCAATGACCCCTGCACCGAACAGCGCAATCCTTATCATGAATGCCTTCCCGGCGGGACAAATGCCGCGATTATATTTGCCCTGTGAGCCTGATTCCCAACTTTCGTCCGCGCCGTTCGAGTTGCAGGTTCATCGAGTCTGCGCCGGGCCAGTCGACCGATCAGATCCTGCGCAGCAGCTTCTGGTTGCGAGCCGAAAGACACCAGAATCGGCCAGTGTACCGGTCCAGCCAGCCGCGGAACACAGCATGTCTGGACGCGGTGCATCGAAAAACTACGGATGAGCGTTCTATGCAACCCGCCAGGCTCGACTCATTCCGCTCACCTGCAACGCGCTGGAGTTGCAAACCTGCTTGCTTGACTGAATTCGTCCGAGCGGGTGGCGACGTGCAGGACGTTCCGGCCGGGTGTGCTACTGCGGCTACAATGGATCATTCGAGTCACTTCCGGTCATCACTCAATAAGTACCACAAGCATGCGGCACCAAGCGACAAGCGTTGCGAATTCCGTCCTGCACAACATCCTGCAGAGCCGACGGCAGACCTTTACCGCCCATGTCGTCTATACCGGGGCCGGCACTGTCGTTCTCTTTCCTCTGCTGGGATTGTTCGCGCGCCTGGCGTTGCGACTGTCCGGGCAGCCGGCGCTGGCGGATCAGGACATCGTGTACTTTGCCTTACGATGAGTCCCCTTGAGTCAAGGAATCGCATGGAGTCCGCTGTCGTTATCTTTGCGCGGGTAGCGCTTATGTCCGTGACGCTGAGTGCGGCGGGGTTCGCATTTGGCCAGGACGCCGCTGCGCCGGATCCCACCGTCGATGCCATGGAACGGCAGTTGGAGACGGGCCGCCACGAACGGCTCATCAGTCGCATAGCTGAGGACGGTACGTTCATTACTGGCTTCACGACCGACGGCTGCAGCGGCGGACTCTCTGCCGGTTGGGAATATCTGTCCGGCCGGTTCCCGGACTTCGCGGCCCGGCATGGAACACGCCCGCCCTGGGAAGACTGCTGTGTTGCGCACGACCGCGTGTACCATTCAGGCGGAGTCGACGTTGCAGATGCGAGTGAGAGCTTCGAACAACGCAAGGCGGCCGACTTGGAACTCATGTCCTGCGTTGTCGCGACCGGTGTGCGGCGTTCTGCCGAACTGCAGAGCGAGTACCAGCTCACTGAGTCTCAGGTCGCCCTTCTTTATGAAGCGATCGCCGGGCTAATGTACAGGTCCGTGCGACTTGGCGGGGTGCCCTGTACGGTGCATCCCTGGCGCTGGGGCTACGGCTGGCCGGAGTGCCGATAGTCAGCGCGACTCAGGCCTCTCGGCATCGAGTGCAAACAGATCCGCGCACCCGGCTGGAAGGCGAATGAGGAAGCCAGTTTCAGCGACCCCGTCGAAGATTCCGGCGTTCACCCGATCGATCCGGTGTACGCCGTTGGCTGTGGCGAAGTCGTTCTCACCCCGAATCACCGGGTTTTCGGGCGAAATCGCCCACGATAGCGTTCTGTTGGACTGACGCTGTGGAGGTAGGTGGTCGTTGAACAAACGCGGTAGCGCTTGCGGACAATGGAAAGGCGATACGCTCGCCCGGCGTTGGGTCGCCGTATGCCCCCTTCGTTTTGTGCAGGCTTATTTTCAAACGTACGAAGGCGTACTCTTGCAAACTGAACACCGATGGAGTTATCACGCTCTGCAGGAACGCTCATGAGTCAGTTCATATTTGAATCCCTGCACCCCGATTTCGGCGCCCGTGTCGAAGGAGTGGACCTTACAGCAGAGCTGTCGGACGATGTCGTGCGGCAGTTCCACGAAGCGATCGACACCTATTCGCTGCTGTGGTTTCCCGCGCAACCAATGACCGATGCAGCGCAACTCGTCCTCACTCGCCGGCTCGGCGAGCCGGAGGCCGAGCATGTGACTTTGGGTAAAACCGGCGAGGTCGTGTATTTCGGCACGGTTGGCAACATTACCGACTCGGGCGAAAAGCAAGACGGCGGGCATCCCCGCACCCGCTATCAGACCGGCAACGAGTTGTGGCATTCGGATTCGTCTTTCCGGCGTGTACCCTCCTATGTTTCCATCAACCACGCCTATGAGGCGCCGGGGGAGGGCGGGGCGACCGAGTTCGTGAGTATGCGCGCCGCCTACGCCCGTTTACCGGCGGAAATGCAAGCTGAGATCGATCCGCTGCACGCAATCCACGACTACGTCTTCTCGCGCACTCAGCGAGCACCCGTCGACCCCAACCACGCCGCTTCATTGCCGCCGGTCGAGCAAAAGCTGGTGCGCGTAAACCGGGGTAACGGCTTGAAAAACTACTACGTCGGCTCGCACGCCCGCTCGATCGTCGGCTGGACGGGTATCGAGAGCCGCAAGCTGCTCGACGATCTGCTGGCACGCACCACACGGGCGCAGGATATCTACCCGCACCAGTGGCGGGCCGGCGACACCGTGATCTGGGACAACCGCTGCTTGCTGCACCGGGGCGCCGGTTACGATGCCGACCGCTGGCGACGCCGGATGCGTCAGACACGAGTCGCCGGCAGAGGTCCGACTGTCGAGGAATAGAGCCCATTTCTTAACCCAGGCAGGGGTGCTTCCGCCAGGCACTGCCCAGGCAGGCACCGCGAAGCCAGGATCGCGAATCCGCCCGTGCCGGTTTAGAATCACGCAGCCGCACCAGCACAGGTTCGTGGCACGCTGGCGAATTTTGCAAACAGAACCCGAGATGTAACAATGACGATCACAAGAATTCCGGGCTACGCCAAAGGCCGTTGTAAAACCGTGTGCCACGACGGCATGGTGTGGACGGTTGCAACCGCGGATGGTGCGAACGTCGCAGAACAGACGCGCGCGGCGCTGGCGCAGATAGAGGCAAATCTGCGTGAAGTGCATACCGACAAGCGACATATCGTGGAGGCCGTCGTCTACCTCAGCGATATATCGAATAAAGCGGAAATGGATGCCGTTTGGTGCGACTGGATACCGGATGACGGCTGGCCCTGTCGCGCGTGTGTGGGAACCAGTCTGGCACCAGGCGATCTGGTCGAGATCAAGATAACGGCGGTTAGTAAGCGCTGAAAGCGCGCGGGCTTTCTCTTACAACGGAGAACGAGCGTGACCAACTCACTTCAGGATCAGCTGTTAAAGGCAGGTCTGGTCAAGAAATCCCAGGTCAACAAGGCTAACAAAGCAAAACACAAAAAAGCCAGGCAACGTAACGCGCGCAACGCCGAGGCGGACGACAAGGCGATACTCGCGCAGCAGATGCGGCAGCAGAAAATTGCGCGCGACCGCGATCTCAATCGTGACATTGTCGCCAAACAACAACGCAAAGCGGCAGTCGCCGAGATACAGCAGTTGCTCGAATTGCATGCCGTGACGGACACCGAGGGCGAGGTCGCATTCAACTTCCAGCACAAGCGCAAGATCAAGCAGTTGAACGTTTCCAAAAACACCCACGCCAGCCTGGTCGCCGGCCAGCTGGCCATCGTGCATTTCGATGGCAGGTATCGGCTGATTTCCGCCGAACTGCTCGACAAAATACGGCAACGCGACGCAAACTGCTTCACGTTTCTGTCCTCACCGGGTACGGTCGGCGGACCAGAAGATGAATACGCTGGTTATGAGGTACCCGACGATCTGACCTGGTAGTGCGGGTGCCTGGTGCTTCACACAGATGACCGGGCGAACCGCTATCTGGCTCGCGGACGTATTCGCCCCACGGCAGTAAAGGCACGAGTTGATGCAAAAACGTACATTGGGTAGCGGCGGTCTCGAGGTTTCCGCTATTGGCCTGGGATGCATGGGGATGTCGATGGCATACGGGACGCGCGACGACGACGAGTCCATCCGCACGTTGCTGCGCGCGCTGGACCTTGGCGTGACGTTTATCGATACGGCCGATATGTACGGCAACGGGCACAACGAAGAACTGGTTGGCCGTGCCATCGCCGGGCGCCGAGACGAGGTTGTGGTTGCAACGAAGTTCGGCAATCGGCGCATGGCGCCGGACGGACGCAAGATCGACGGACGTCCCGAATACTGCATGTCGGCGTGTGAGGCGAGTCTCGAGCGCCTCGCTGTCGATGTCATCGATCTGTATTACCTGCACCGTGTAGATCCACAGGTGCCCATCGAAGAGACGGTGGGCGCAATGGCCGCCCTGGTCGAACAGGGCAAAGTACGTCATCTCGGTTTATCCGAGGCGGGAGCCGAGACACTCCTCCGGGCAGCGGCGGTGCATCCGATTACCGCATTGCAGACCGAGTATTCACTGTGGACGCGGGACGTGGAAGAGGAGACTCTGCCGCTGTGCAGGGAACTGGGTATCGGGTTTGTTCCGTATGCGCCACTGGGAAGGGGTTTTCTCACTGCAACCATCGACGCCGACAGTCTGGCCGAGGGCGATCGGCGACGGGAGCATCCGCGCTTTTTCGATGAAAACATGACTCAGAATCGCACTTTGCTTGCCACGCTGGAGGCGATTGCGACGGCCAATGAGTGCACGCCGGCGCAGGTCGCACTCGCCTGGTTGCTGGACGGGGGAGAGGATGTAGTCCCGATTCCGGGGACCAAACGCCGTGACTACCTCGAACAGAATGTGGCGGCGTTGGATGTTGCGTTGTCGGACACACAACGTGCCGAGCTAGAGGAAGTCTTCTACCCGGGCGTTACGGCTGGTACTCGCTATCCCGAACAGCAGATGGGGAGTCTCGGGCGCTAACGGCGATGAGTTGATCGAACCTGTTTGCCGGGGCGCTTTTCAAGGCGCGGCAAGAATTTCTGCCAGCGCATTGCGTAAATGCAGGTGCGGTGCATCGTCGTTCACCTCGCCCCGTAACGCCGGTCGCACGATATCTTCGACCAGGCGCAGGTACGTCGCTTCGCCGCGGCTATACGTGTCGCCGTAACCCTTGAGCACGCGCGCAACCTGTGCGGTCTGCATCGCGAACTCTGGTGACAGTTCACGCGCGGCGCCGACGAGGTTCAGCCACTCGTCGATATTCTTCTGCTCGCGCTGGAACCTGAATGACCGGCGGCGCCAGGGTCTGAGTTTGGCGAGCCACCAGACTTGCAGGAAGCCCCATACCGTGGTGGTTTTCACGCGCATCGCGATAGCTGCCTTCTCCTGGCGGTTTTTTTTCTGCGCCAGTGCCAGCAGCCGGCGTCCGGGTCGCGGGGGTAGGATGTCCGCCAGTTCTGCGATCCCGGGCTTGAAGAAATCCTGGATCTCGATCGGGTCATGCCGCTGCGCGCCGAGCTCTTCGCGAATCCGCTCGAAGCGGCTGGATTTTATTTTCAGCTGCGCAACGCGAATGATATCTTCATACGACATGCGCACGGCCAGATTACGCGCGACCTCACGCTGTAACTCGGGATCGTCGACGAATCTCTGCAATCGTTCGAGGTACTGTCGTGCATAGCGTGAATCCTGATAGTCTGTGAGGCGAGCGATGCCGAGCCGCGCAACTTCACGAGCTTCTTCCGCGACGCCGGCAACCTGCTCCTGGAGGGAGACTGACGTGGTCACCGTTTTGTCCGCCGGCGCCCCTGCGGGTCGCCTTGCGCTTGGTTGTGTCAGCGCAAGACCGGCATCGAATCCGCGCAGGTTCTGAGACACGGCAACGCCGCGTCGCGCAATCGAATCACGCAGGCGCTCAGCGTTCACCGGCAGCATGTCCGTTGTCGCAAGCGCCCCCAGCAGTACCGCGTTGATCGGCGCGTTGGCCGCGCTTGCCGTGCTCTGGGCATCGAACAGGAAGCGGGATTTACTGCCCGATTCCAGAGCCCGCATCAACGTGGCGGCGTCCAGACGCCCGTCGCCCCTGGCCATTTTCTCCTGGGTAGTGAGAACCCGGTGTGTAGAGGCAACCAAGCACGTTCGTTCGCTGGTGCTGTAACCTTTCTCCACCATGCGCGCGGCCTCCAGCAGTTCGCTGGCGAGCACTACGTCGACGTCGCCGGCCACGGGCATGAGCGCAAAAACCGGCGTCTGCGCGGCGCTCTCATGCCAGATCTCCAGGTAGTAGGTGGTGGCGCCGGTGCGCTGCGCTACGCCCGGCACCGAGGTGGCCTGCGCGGGCAATCCGGCCTGTTGCGCAGCATCGATGACCCAGCTGGTGAGAACGCCGCCGCCCTCGCCGCCCAGTGCCGCGATCAGCAGGCGCGTGGCCGGCATTAGCCGGGTTCCGCCAGCGCGCCGATCAGGCGCTGGCGCAGCCGGTGCAGCGCGCGCTCGAACCAACCGGCATTATGAATGCGAATGGCACGGTAGAACGAAGGACACAACGCGGCGGCATGCGCCATTTCGCCGCACAGGCCGCAATCAAGGCATTCTTCAGTGACATGCGCGACAGGATCGGTGCGCAACGGGTCGGTGTTCGGCCGCACCGTCAGCGTCGGGCAGCCGGACAGCCGGATGCAGGAGTGGTCGCCCGTGCACACGCTTTCGTCGACACCGAACTTGCCCTTCGCTACGCGTCGGCCGTTTTGCAGCGCATCGTTAACGCGCACGCGTTCACGCCGTTGGCGCGCCAGCATGCACTCGCCATCGGCGATGATCACCTTCAGTCCCTTCTCGGTAGTGGTCAACGCCTGCTTGAGCGTTTTGACCATCGTGCCAACCGAGTAGGTCCTGACGATCTTCAGCCAGTCGACCCCCATCGTTTTGAGGGTGCGGGCGATGTCATTGCCGGTCCGGAACCTGCCGGTCGCGTGCCGTGTAGAGGGAAGGAACTGTTGTCCGGTGGCCGAAGCGTAGCCGTTGTTCATGATTATCAGCACACCGTCGCCCCGGTTGTAGAGATTGCTGGCCACGCCGGTCTGAACACCGTTATGCCAGAACCCGCCATCGCCCATGATCGCCACCGTTCGTCGCGCCTGCAGCGGCGCCACGGCGGCATTGCTGGCAAGCGACATTCCATAGCCGAGAATCGAGTTGCCCATCGAAAATGGTGGGAACGTTGCGAACGCGTGGCAACCGATGTCCGCGGCGACGTGAACCTTGCCGACCGCTTTTTCGGCCAGCTTGATGGCACCGAATACAGGCCGTTCGGGGCAGCCGGTACAGAAACCGAGCGGTCGCGGTGCGAGCGGCATCCCGGTTACGCCGGCGGCCCGCTGCCGGACCGACTCCAGATTCTGACGGCGTTTGAGTATGCCTGCGAGGTCGAGTTCGTCGCCGGCGGTTTCCGTAAAGAACCGGCCCAGTCCTTCCGCGAGCACTTCGCCGCCATACTCGCCGGATTCGGGGAGAAAATCTTTGCCGTGCAGTGTCACGCTCGCACCGGCGTCTACCAGCATTCGCAGCATCTGCTGTTCCATGAATGCAGGTGAGCCTTCTTCGATAACCAGCACGTGCCCCTTGTCGGCTGCAAAGTCGACGATTTCATCGGTTACCAGCGGGTAGGTAACATTCAGGGCAAGAATGTCTACATCGGATTCGCCGTATTCGGTGGCGAGACCGAGTTCGAACAGCTGGCGCAGCACGGTGTTGTAGAGCCCGCCCTGCAGGATCAGTCCCAAACGGCTGGTCTTGCGGCCGGTCCACCTTTCGTTGAGGGCATGATCGCGGATGTAGTCGCGCGCAGCCGGAATACGTTCGCGGAGCTTGCGGGTTTCCTGATTGAAAGTCACCGGCGGGTGCGCCAGGTGCTGGTAGTCGAATTCTGCCGGGTCGCTGAATCTGTTGGCGGGCCCATGCGCTGGTTTGCGGTTGTTTCTGGCCTTGAACGAACCCTGCAGATGGCAGGCGCGGATCCGCAGCTGCAGCAGCGCCGGCATGTTGCACGCTTCCGACAGCGCGAAGCCCTGTTCGACCATGTCGACCATGGTGGTCAGGTTCGGGCGGGGGTCCAGCATGAGCAGCGTGGATTTCATGGCGTAGGCGTATGTGCGTTCCTGGATAACGCTCGAGCCTTCGCCGTAGTCTTCGCCGATGACGGCGAGTGCGCCCCCCAGCACGCCGGGCGAGGCCAGATTCGACAGCGCGTCCGAAGCGACGTTGGTACCGACAATGGACTTCCAGGTTACGGCGCCACGCACCGGGTAATTAATGGACGCGCCGAGCATAGCGGCCGCGGAAGCCTCGTTGCTGCATGCTTCAACATGCACACCCATTTCCACCATGTAATCCTGGGCACTGACCAGGACATCGAGCAAGTGCGACACGGGTGCGCCCTGGTACCCCCCGACGTAGGCTACCCCCGATTGCAGCAATCCTTTGGTGATGGCGAGAATACCTTCGCCATAGAACGTTTCACCCTCACCCAGGCGCAGCATGCCGATTTCATTTTCGAACGTTCGTTCCATGCTCGACACCCTCAGGTAAAACGACCGCTGTAGCAATCAATGGCGGATTGTAATTAATATAATTGTCGACTGTTCGTGGTCAAGATGATATGTGTGGACAAGGGGTACACGTCGAACCCCGGCATGATAAATAAAACTCGCAGGAGGATAGCCATGGCTACTTGCATCGGACGACTCACGGTCGCTGCCGCACTCGCGCTGCTTGCGGGTGTTGCGAACGCCGCGCCAGAAGTGACATTGAAGCTGCATCACTTTCTCAGTCCCAAAGCCCCGGCTCACGCCGCCATGCTCGCGCCCTGGGCAGAGCGTGTGGAAAAAGCGTCCAACGGTCGCATCAAGATCGACATCTACCCGTCCATGACGCTGGGCGGTAAACCACCGCAGCTGATTCGCCAGGTACGCGACGGTGTTGTCGACATTATCTGGGCGGTGAACGGTTACGCTGCCGGTTCGCATCCGCGTACAGAGGTTTTCGAGTTGCCTTTCGTGCACACCAACAATGCCGTGGCCACCAATATGGCAATGTACGACACGTTCGACGAGTACCTGGCCGACGACTACAAGGACGTGAAGGTGCTGGCGCTTCACGTGCACGCCGGCCAGGCAATTCATATGGTCGATTCACCGGTGCGCACCGCCAGCGATCTCGAAGGTAAGAAGATGCGTATCCCGACCCGCACAGGAGCGTGGATTCTAGAAGCGCTAGGTGCGACACCGGTCGGCATGCCGGTGCCTGAATTGCCACAGGCACTGTCCAAGAAGGTCGTGGACGGCGCGCTGATTCCGTTTGAGATCATTCGCCCGCTGAAAATTCACGAATTGACCAAGTACCAGATCGAAGGTGTCGACAACACACGTTTCGGGACCACCACGTTCCAGATCTCGATGAACCCGGACAGCTGGAACCGCCTGCCCGACGATCTGAAAAAAGTCATGGACGAACAGACCGGAGCGGCCTGGTGGCGCGAAATCGGCGAGATCTGGACGCGCACCGAAACCGGCGGGTTGAAGGCGGCAGTGGACGCGGGAAACGAGCACATCCTGATCGGCAAGAGCGAACTGGCAAAGTTCGAGAAGCGCCTGCAACCGGTCGTAGACAGGTGGATCGCGGAAGTCGAAGCGAAGGGGATAGACGGCCGCGCGCTGGTTGCCGCTGCGCGTGCAGCAATCGCCAGGCACAGCAAGTAGATAGCACCACCAGTCTCTTTCCGCGCGAGCGATGAAAGAGGCGCAAGAGCAACGCTGGAGGAGGGGGCCGCGGGGCCTCGTCCGGCGGATCACCGAGTTGTGGGCGCTGCTCGGCGGCCTGCTGCTGTCGGGCATCGTGCTGCTCACCGTGGCGAGCGCCACCGGCAATCTCCTGTTCGACAAACCCTTCGCGGGCGATTTCGAGATGGTCGAAGTCGGCGTAGCGGTAGCCGTGTTCCTGTTTCTTCCCTACTGCCAGATCAGCGGCGCGAACGTGACAGCCGACATTTTCACCTCCTGGGTGGGTCCGCGCGGGCAGGCTGTGCTGGAGATGCTGGCCTCGCTGGTGGCGTTGGCGTTCGCTGCGATCCTGCTGTGGCGTATGAGTGCTGGCCTGATGGATTACTACGAGCACGATGAGATCACATCGATCATCGGGTTTCCGCTGTGGACGGCCTTCATTCCGATCCTGATGTCGCTGGCGCTGCTGGTGGTTGCGGCGCTGGTGACGTCGGCGGATGCGCTGCAACGCGTGCGGCACGTTGCCGGCGAAGTGGAATAGGCAGGCACAAGGGTGGAGTCGAACCTGCTTATCGGCGTCCTCGGATTGGGCGCGCTGATCGGGCTGATCGCCCTGCGCATGCCCATTGCGTACGCGATGATCCTGGTCGGCGCTGCCGGTGTGTCGATACTGTCGGGCCCCAACATCGTACTGGCACAACTCAAGGATCTCGCCTACGCGCAGTTTTCCATCTACGATCTGTCGGTCGTTCCGATGTTCGTGCTGATGGGCAATATCGCCACCCGGGCCGGGTTGAGCGGCGATCTGTTCCGGGCGGCCAACGCCTGGCTGGGATGGATGCGAGGCGGTGTCGCCATGGCGGCGATCGCCGCCTGTGCCGGTTTCGGTGCCGTTTGCGGCTCTTCGCTGGCGACGGCATCGACCATGGGCCAGGTGGCGCTGCCGGAACTGCGGCGTTACCGGTATTCACCGGTTCTTGCGACCGGCACCATCGCCGCCGGTGGTGTTCTCGGCATCCTCATTCCACCCTCCGTGGTGCTGGTCATCTATGCGATCATCGTCGAGGCAAACATCATCACGATGTTCATAGCCGCCTTCATACCCGGCCTCATCGCGGTGGCGCTGTTCATGCTCACAATCGCGGTCTACGTCGCTGTACGTCCCCAGGCCGGTCCGCGCGGCGAACGCGTCACCGCAGCCGAGTTGCGAGCGGCGACGCTGGGCATCTCGCCAGTGGCGCTGATTTTCGGGCTGGTGATCGGCGGCATCTACCTCGGTGTATTCAACCCTACGCCGGCCGCGGCTATCGGCGCTTTCCTGGTCGCGATATACGGCTTTGCCCGCAAGCGCGTCGGGCTCGCCGGCTTCCGGCAGTCGCTGCTGCAGACGGCGCGTACCACCGGAATGATTTATCTGATCCTGCTAGGGGCGGAGCTGCTCAAGATCTTCCTGTCGCGCGGCGGTGTGCCCATGGCGGCGGCCGACTTGATGATTTCCAGCGGACTGTCACCGTACATGATCCTGGTGTTGCTGTTGATCGCACTGATTGTCCTGGGGTGTCTGATGGACAGCCTGTCGATGATTCTGCTGGCGATTCCGTTTTTCTGGCCGGTTATTTCCGGAATGGACTTCGGCATGGACGAGGAAACGCTGAAAATCTGGTTTGGCATCATCGCGTTGATCGTCGTTGAGCTCGGCCTGATTACGCCGCCGGTTGGTATGAACGTTTTCGTCATCAACGCCTTCTCACCGGATGTGCCGATGCGCCAGACTTTCCTCGGCGTGATGCCGTTTTTCGCCGCCGAGCTGTTGCGGGTCGCACTGATCGTGGCGTTTCCCGGGATCGTCCTATTTTTACCGCAGTTGTTGTCTTGACGTTGCAGCATGCCCGGCAACATATCTCCGAGCGCGTGGCTGCGTTCGACGCGGCGGTGGCTCGGGTCAGCCGTGCTGCACGCTCGATGCCGCTCGCTCAGGCCTCTCCCCATACGCGGTGCGCTACTTCGACGAGGCGTTCCAGCTTGGCACGCTGATCCGACTCGCTGAGGGTTATTGCCTTTCACTGAACTTGCCTCCTGCATCGCGATCGCCTCGCGGATACACGTGTGCTCGACTTTGCGCAGTGCGGTGCTGTCATGGGGCCTCCAGGTTCGAAACCGCCGTGTCCGTGCCGAGAAGCCGCTCGCGGGCCTGTTTCAGGGCGGTGGGGCGCAGCAGGTTGCCCGCATGATTGGTCCGAAACGGCGGCCTGCGGGCGCCCGGTTGACCGGTGAACGTTGTCGTCATTGGTGTTTTGCTTGGACGGACAGCCGGTGCGGCGGGCTTTTCTTGCGCGTGCATTGTTCCTGTGCTCGATAACCTGTTAATCAAGGGACGCGGGAAAACAATGACACAACGGGTCATGAGCAACCAACTTCGCCAGACGCTGGGTGAACTCGCCACAGCTTGTCGAGTGCTGGCGATGGAAGGGCACAGCGCAGGCCGCCCGTATCCCAAGCCCTTCTCCCGGCGGGGAGAAGGGCTGCGTTTATTTGATGGCGCGCCGCTTTTGTGTGTGATTTATGCGATGCGCACTGCGTTCAGGGGCTCCAGGGCTTGCCGAACACAGGCTCTTTGGGCGCGATGGGCGGCAGGGCCCAGGCGCCCGTGCCGGGGGGTCGGATTTCAGCATCGACATGTACGTCGATGACTGCCGGTTTGTTGAACGCTACGGCTTCTGCCAGCACGTCCGCGAAGTCCTCCGAGCGCGTTACCGTGATCCCCGCAACACCCGCGGCTTTGGCCCAGGCCGCAAAATCCGGATTGTAGGGTTCCTTGTTCGGTCCCCGGTAAAACGCCGTGCCGATCTCCCGGCCGTCGAAATAGGCGTATTGCAGATCGCGGATCGCCGCCCAGGCAAAATTGTTCCACACTACCCAGACAACCGGAATGTCGTACTCCACGGCCGTGCACAGGACGTGAGGTACCATGGTGAAGCCGCCATCGCCGCAGATCGACACACACGGACTGTCGGGTGCCGCGAGCTTGGCGCCGAGAATGGAGCAGGGGCCGAATCCCATGCCGGAATAACCCCAGGTGTTGAGCATGGTCTGCGGCCGGCGCGCTTCCCAGAACTGCATGAACCAATTGTGATGAATGCCGGAATCCAGCGAGATGATTGCATCATCAGGTAACACCGCGCGGCAATCGGCGACGATGCGCTCCGGGCGTATGGGTGCACTGTGCGTTTCGAACCCGGGCCGTACGAAAGTTTCCCACTCGGCACGCCAGTGGGCGATCTTGTCGTACCACGGGCCCAGACGTGGGCCAGTGTCGAGTGTGCGGCGGTGGATTTCTGATAGCAGCTGCTGAATGAACGCCTTGGCGTCCGCCAGTATGCCGAGGTCGGGCGCGTAGTTGCGCCCGAGCTCCGCGTGATCGACGTCCACGTGTATCAGGCGGGTATGCGGGAAGTTCCAGGAATACCCCGGCAGCCACGACGAGGACGACCGGTCATCGAAGCGTGCGCCGATAGCCAGTACCAGGTCCGCGTGCCGGCCCGCCTGATTGGCCGGGTAGGCGCCGTTGCGGCCGATGAATCCCAGCGAAAGATCGTCGCGCATGTCCAGGCAGCCCATGCCGTTGGGTGAGCTGATTACCGGCACGGAAAGCAGCTGAGCGAGCGCGGTCAATTCCTCACCCGCTTCGGACAGGGTAACGCCGTGGCCGATGAAAATCGCCGGCCGCTCGGCCTCCAGCAACCAGTCCACGGTGCGCACCACGTCTGCTTCGCTCGCGCCGCTGCGGCGGCTGTTGAACCCGTCCCAGGCCGGTTCGACGTCCACCTCGGCACTTTCCTGAAACAGGTTGAAGGGGATGTCCAGATTGACCGGCCCCGGCCTTCCGCTGGTCATGGTGGTGGCCGCCTGGCGCATTGCCAGCGGCAGCATTTCCACCCTCGTCGGTTGAAAACTTCGCTTCACCACCGGCTTGATCACGTTGTTGAAATCCGCCTGGTGATGGCGGTTGAGTTCCTGGAAAGGGCCGCGGTTGAACTGCGAAGTCGGCACATTCGCGGTGATCGACAGCACCGCCGAGGAATCGGTCTGCGCGACCGCCAGCGCCATGATCAGATTGGCCGAGCCGGGGCCGGTGGAGGTCAACGTCGCCGCCGGCCGGTGGCTTACCCGGAAAAATCCGTCAGCCATGTGCGCGGCAACCTGCTCGTGCCGGGGCGACACCAGCTGTACCTTGTCCCTGACGTCGTAAAGCGAATCCAACAGGCCGATATTGCCGTGGCCACAGATGCCGAAAACGTAAGGGATTTTTTCCTTGACGAGAAACTCGGCGACCAGATCGCCGCCTTTGCGCATTGCCATATTGCCTCGCGTGGTTGTGATGTCTAAAGACTGTTTGCAGCCGCTGCCGGCCGGACGGCTGGTGTGCTGCGGGCCCGGCTACTGGCGCTGGCCGCATGCCGGGCCGCGACCCAGGCGAACGTCATTGCCTGACCCAGTTGTGCCCCGGCTCCGGGATATTCACCCCCGAAAACAGATTGCATGTCGTTGCCGCACACATAAAGTCCCGGGATCGGTTCACCCGATGCGGTGCACACCCGCGCCCGTGAATCCGTCAATAGTCCCCGGCTGGTGCCGAGCGGCGTGGGCAGCACCGGCAACGCGTAGAACGGCGGAGTCGAGATCGGCCCGAGACACGGATTTGGCCTGACATTCGCGTCGCCACCGCTGCGGTCGTAAATATTGCCGCCCTTGTCGAAATCTTCATCGACACCGGCGCGCACGAAGCCGTTGAATCGCGCAACCGTGGATTGCAGCCCGGCCGCCGACAAACCGATCCTGCCGGCCAGATCCTCGAGTGTTGGTGCGGTGTGCAGGTAACCGCTGGCTACGTATTTACGCAGGCTCCGTGTGCGCGGTCGCACCAGGCCAAGGCCGTAGCGGCGGATAAATGGGCGATCGCAGATCAACCAGGCCGGAATGCTGGCCGACTCACGATGGGCGCGGTGCATGGCGCGTACGAACTCATGATAGGACACGGCTTCGTCGACGAAACGCTGCCCTTGCTGATTCACGGCGATAAGGCCAGGCTTGGCCCGGTCGAGCACGATGTGCGGATAAACGGCGGTCGAACCGTCGGGCCGGGTGGCGATGGAACTCGGAAACCACAGTGCATTATCCACACCCGCCGGTCCCAGCGCCGCGCCCGCGGCCACGGCCAGGTCGAGTGTGCTGCCGTCGCAGCCGGGCGCGGCCGGGGTGTGCTCGGCCAGCGGCGCGGGCAGATGTCGCGCCCGCCACGCCGCACTCGCGGGGAAGCCGCCGCCTGCGAGGACCACGCCACATCGGGCCCGCACGGTGACGACTTGTCCCTCGCGCGCTACTTCCACAGCGCAGATCCGGCCGCCGCTTTCCAGCAGACGTTCACAGTGTGCGCTGGTCCAGACTGGCGCACGGCGATCCAGCAAGGCTTTGTACAGCCGTGCCACCAGTGCATTACCTAACACCAGACGCGTACCACGCGCATAGCGCATGCGGTCGCGCAGGTAGCGTTCCAGCAGACACGTACCAAGCCACATCGCGGGCAGCGAACGGTCCGCTTGGAGCAGCTGCGCCGTTTCACCGCGCGTGACCATCATGCGGCCGAACAGCATCAGCTCCGGCAGTGGCCAGGCCAGGCGTGAAAACTCGGCACCCAGCAACCGGCCGTCGAAGGGCAGTGGTTCCAGGGGGCGGCCGCCGCTGGCGGCGCCGGGATGATCCTGGCGGTAATCGGGAGCTGTCAGATAAGGGCGAAACCTGATGCCCGCACGTTCATGCAGGTCTTCGATCATCAGCGGCGCGTTGTCCAGGTATGCCTTGCGCATGACCGGTTCGTCGCGCTCGCCTGCCAGGGATGCCAGATAGCGTCCGGCGTGTTCGCGATCGTCGTGCCCGCTATGCGTACGCACGTAATGATTGCCCGGTACCCACACCGTGCCCGAGGAACGCGCGCTGGTCCCGCCGACGTCGCGGGCGTGTTCGAGCACGATAACCTGTAATCCCGCCAGGGATGCGGTGAGTGCGGCGGTCAGGCCCGCTGCGCCACTCCCCAAGACGACCAGGTCTGCGGTGACGGGATCAGCGCCGGCTGCCGTTTGTTGTTGTACGTTCGTGATTTCCTCCCGGCAAACTGCGTACAGCGCACGCCCCCCAGGAAACCGCATACGCCATTGCTGCTGCGAGAATGGCAAGCGCTCTGCAAGGTTGTCAAATCGAGGTCGGGGTTTTGCCCGCGGCCATGGCACCCGCTGCTGTTGCACACCGGTGGGCGGCAGGCGATCATGCACGGAGCTGTGCTGTAGCTGGACACCTGGAGAGGAGAATTCCATGACTTCCCCCGTCGACCCTAACCGGGTGCTGATGACCGGTGAGAACTCTTTCATCCGCCTGAGCCCCGACCAGGGCAAGACCATGACCGATCGGTTGAGCCACTGGCGCGTGCTGTGGTGCCCTGCCGGCACAGGTCATGCGCTGTTCATGAAGAGCGAGCTCACCGGTGGGGCAGTACGTGTCTACAGTGACAATGCCGCGGTCGCCCGTTGGTTGCAGCGCAGCATCGAGACCCTGCTGTTTCCCGAGTTCGCCGACACGGGCATTCCTGTCATCGCCGCGGCTTTCGAGCGCTACGGTGACCCTCGCTCGAGTGCCGTGGAGCTCGTCGAGTCCGACGACGATCTCATCCGAATGACCTGGTACGACGGTATCGAGCCGTTCGTGCTCAACATGCCGCCCGGCATGGACGGGCGGCCCATCGGCGTGTTCAGCACGTTTTTCCCGGCGCGCTCGGCGCAGGTGTCGCTGAACGGACGCTTTGCCAGTGGCATGCCCTGGGAGGAGCAACGCGGAGACCGGCAATCGTCGAGCGCGGTACTCGCCTGGTCGGAAACGTGGGTCGAGCCGCGCGATTGATTTTTCTCCAGCGCCGGAGGCGCCATGCGTAAGATTAAAATCACCGCCGGTCCGGTGACCATTCGGGCGGAACTTCTGCAAACCCCGACCGCGGAGGCGATTTTTCTGGCGTTGCCGATACGCTCGAGCGCCAACACGTGGGGCGAGGAGGTCTATTTTTCCACGCCCGTCGACGTGCCGCGCGAAGCGGATGCACGCGACGTGATCGAGGCGGGCGAGATCGCTTTCTGGGTAGAGGGCAGTTCGATCGCTATCGGATTCGGCCGCACGCCGGTTTCCAGGGGCAACGAGATACGCCTGGCGGCGCCGACCAACATCTGGGCCAGAGCGCTTGACGACGTAACACAATTGAGCGCCGTCGGATCCGGTGACCCCGTAACCGTGGAATTGCTCGAGGAATAGCAGCGCGCCTTATCGTCAACTCATCCGTACACGACCACGATCACCACGCCCGGCACCACCAGTGCAATGGTCGCGACGGTGCGCCGGGTGATGATTTCTTTCTTGAACACGAACAAGCCCAGGGCCATGGCGAACACCGGGGAACAGGAGACGATCGGCGCCACGGTCAACAGTTTGCCGGTGGCCAGTGCCGTGTTGAGGCAGTAAAGGGACAGTCCGTTGATGGTACCCGCCAGTGCAAACCAGCCCATGCCCGGTGACAGCGGGGGCATCTTCCGCCGGCCCAGTTGGTAGGCACCCAGGCTGACGACAAACGACACGCTGTAGGAGACCAGGCCGGCGAAATAGGGACTTGGTGCCGTTTCGTAGCCGATCATGGTGATGGGGTGCCCGATGGCGCGGAAGAAGGCCGCACCCAGGGGCAGCGCGATGGCCCATAGTGGCCACCCCCGGCGTATGCCGCCGCGCGCGAAACTGGCCACGAACACGCCCATAACCACGGCCGCAGTGCCGACGGCGATTGGCAGGGTAAGAATTTCGCCCAGGATGATGACTGCCGCCGCGGCGGCGAAGATGGGATTGGTCGCGGCCAGGCCGCTGGTCAGCGTCGGGCCGAGGTATTTGATACCGGACATTGCCAGCCGTGCCGAGAGAGCCGGGCGGAACAATCCCACCAGCGCGAACCACAGCGCTCCGACAGTCAACCAGTATGTGGAGATGGTGAACATTGGCGCCACCAGCCAGTAGACCGCCGCGGTCGCGCCGATAGAAATCAGGGTGCCGGTTCTCGGATCTGCGTGCTTCAGGCCCAGGTGCTGTAACTGCACCCCCAACGCGAACAGGAATGCCGACACAACCGCGAGCGCGGCAGGCAGCGTTTCAGCATTCCATTCCATCAGCGATGTGAGACGGGGCGGGCTAGTTGAGCCCAGCCGATTTCAGCCGGACGACTATCCGCTGCAATGTTTCAGCGTTTTTGTATGGTTGCGATTGTGCGAACTCGGCGAGCGCAAACTCCGGCTTGATCTCCAGAACTTTTCTGGCTGCACACTGCGCGTCTTCTGTGCGGCCCAGCGCGGCATGCGCGGCAACCACAAGAAGGTAGGGAGTTATGTCGTTGCCTTCGAGATGGATAGCCGTCTGTGCCGCAGCCACCGCCTCCTCATAGCGATCGCAACTGCAGTAAGCACTGGCAAGAACGGCAGGATAAAGCGGGGGATGCACAGGGGTCAGGCGCAACGCGTACTGTGCAAATTCGATCGCGTCGCCGGCCCGCCCAAGGTAGGTCAGAATGCTGGCTTTGATCGCATAGGACGTGGGGCAACTCGGCCGATCGGAAACGGCCTGGTCAGCCTGTGCCATCGCTTCATCAAATTCTCCCCAGGTCAAATGCACATGCGCCATTACTATGTGCGCGTAGCCCGTTACGTCGTCCAGCCGGATCACATCGCGCGCCAGTTCAGTCGCTCGCTCGAGACACTTTGAGGAGTCATCGCTCAACCCGGAAATCGCCTCTGCCCAGTAGGTCAGAGCGCCGGCCGCGTAGCCAACGGGCAATTGCGGTTCCAGGTGGATGGTTTCCTCGAAGAGACGCTGCGCTTCGCGCATTTCCAGCTTCGTGGTCGAACGCCACAGCAGGTCCTCGCCGCGGTAGTAACTTTCCAGTGCGTGTGGATCTTTGAGCGCTTTGCGCAACTTGATGATGGTGTTGGTAAGCGTTTTGTAAACGACGACCGTGCCCGACCAGATAGCATCTTCGAGTTCCCGGCGCGTCACCATCTCGCCCGGCCGTGCCGCCAGGTACTCCAGAACAGCCATCATCCTGGGTTCGATTCGGGTTGTCTTGCCGTCACGCTCGATACGGCAGGCCGCGGGTACCACGTACCAATCGGCTACCTGCAGTACCCGATCGTTGTCGGGCCGCGTGCTGGATTCATTGCCTGCCATAGCCAATCGTAACCGCGCCGGGCGTCACTGCGAAAGGATGTAACTGCTTGAATTCTGGGCAGGTAGTAAAAAAGTGGCAGAACCGTGCCTTTTTGGCGCCCACGCCGCGGCCGGGTATCGGTACAACTCACCACGGGCAATCGGCAAGTCACTTGCCGCAAGCCGGGGCCCCGAGCCACTTTCATCAACAGGAGACTAGTCATGAGAATCCACAGCGCAGCACACACCGCGCAAGCCATTGCTCCCGTCTACTCACTGCGGCTGCGAAAGCACGGCGCGGTGCTCGCGGACACTGTCGCACTGTGGAAAGAGCGCAAGCGCTACCGCGCCGACTTGCGGCGGCTATCGCGCGTCGGGCCGTATATGCTGCACGATATCGGTTTGACACCAGAAGAGGCGAATCGTGAGATTCACAAGCCGTTCTGGAAGCCGTGACGTTTCACGCCAGCAGCCGGCGAATCACCGGAAAGTAACGATCGCCGTCGCCCGCTGCGATCGCCTGCTCGAACAGTTTCGCCACGCTTTGCGCGCCGGGTGTACGAACGCCGTGCTGCCTGGCCGCATCCAGCGCATAGGAAAGATCCTTGGCCGCGTATTTCACCGAAAACGCCTGGCCAGGATAGATTTCCGGCAACAGGCTTTTGATACCGTGATTGCGCAGCGCGAAGCTGTCGCCAGAGCCTTTGCTCATCGCGTTCAAGAGAGTGTTTCCATCGACACCGGACCGTTCCGCGATACACAAGGCTTCCGCCAGCGCGGCGACGGTCTGAAACAGCACCATGTTGTTCATGGTTTTCACCACCTGACCGGCCCCCGGCCCACCGCAATGCACGACGTCCGTGCCCATGGTGAACAGTACGGGGTAAATGGCATCGAACACCGCCTGGTCGGCGCCAACCATTATCGCGAGCGTGCCGTCCGCGGCCGCCTGGCGGGTTCGCGCGATTGGGGCATCAGCGAAATGCGCGTCCCGATCACGAGCGACCTCGGCGATTTCCTCCATCAGCGAGGGCTGTGACGTGGACATGTCCACCAGGAACTGGCCGGCTCGAACTCGGTTGATCAGTCCATCGCCGCCGAGCACGAGCTTGCGCACTTCGTCGCCGCCGGGAAGGCACGTGATCACCATATCGGTCGTGTCCATGATTTCGCCGGCCGATGACGCCTTGCTTGCGCCCGCCTCGACGGCGCGGGCCAATGGTTCCGGTTTAACATCGAAAGCGGTTACCGGCCAGGATCCCCGGGTGGTCAGATTCCGGCACATGGCTTCGCCCATGACCCCCAGCCCGATGAAGCCGAGACTTTCGATGTTTACAGCGCGCATTTCCGATGACCTCTTATTCAACCTTGGCGGCGCCGAAATCAGCCGGCAGTTCGGCAACCGTCTTGATCCCGGCGAGTACTCGCATGGCGTTCAGCGACGCTTCGTGTTGTTGCTGAGTGGCGGTGGGGCAGGCATCTGCCGCCACCGTCACCTCGTAGCCCATGCTGGTTGGATCTCAGCGTGCTTGGCGCGGCATTCGCTAATGCCGATCACAGTGTGCACTCAAAAAGGCGTCCGCGCCCTGTGAGCGTGTCGTTGACGCCGGCCAGCCGCAAGCAGTGCCATGCCATGGCGTGGTTGGATGACGTGGTTGGAATTCCCGTGTCGTTTTCGATGCCTGCCACCGCATCGACCAGCCGGATCGAGGTGCACGAAACGAACACGGCGTCCACATCTCGGCCCGCGGTTATCGTTGCCACGGCGTTGCGCAGACTGTCAGCGTCGATGGCAGCCGCCGTGGGGTCGTGCTCCTCGTTGAAGGAGCCGAACACCGGTACGGTGTAACCGCGCTTTTCGATGTACTCGCGAACGATGTCGTTGACGTCGCGGCGGTAGGGTGTGAGAACGGCAATGCGTTTCGCGCCCAGCGCATCGAACGCGGCGAATGCGGCGCTGATCGGGTTGGTGGTTTTCGCCGTGGGCTTGGCCGACTTGAGGCGTTCGCCGACGAGTTCCTCGCCGAGCACCATCGAAGCGGACGTGCACCCGAAGGCCAGGACGTCGAGTTCATCACCGGGCAGAATGAGTTCCGCGGTTTCGGTGATCAGCGGTTCCATCGCGGTCAGTGAGGCCGGCGTGATCGATGGCGAGTTACGGATTCGTGCCTCGTAGAAATCCACGCCCGGCATCGTTATGATGCGCCTGAATTCGTGCTCGACCGTGTAGTCGGTGGCGAGCACAACCAGACCGATTCTCGCTCGCGAGCCTACGGCCTTTTCGGTCGTGAAGGCGAGGTTCTCCATCATTTCGCAGCCGCCGGTCGCGACACCGGTTTCAGACGTGCTCATAGCGCAGTCCCTCCGTTGCATGCTGCGGCGCGCGCTGGCCGATCAGATCGGTGAGTATCTGCGCGCAGCCGTTCGCCATCGTCCAACCCATGTGGCCGTGACCGGTGTTGAGCCAGAGATTCTCGAGCGGTGAGCGATCGACGATCGGGATCCCGCTCGGCGTCATCGGTCGCAGCCCCGCCCAGTATTCGGGCCGTGTATAGTCCACACAAGCACCGAACAGCGCCTGCGCGCGGTTCAGCATCGCACGAAAATCTCCGGGTTTGTGGGCCGTGGAGTAGCCGGCAATTTCCGCCGTCGCGGTGAGCCGCAGCCGCTCGCCCATGGGGCAATAGGCGAGCAGGTTCTCCTCATCGACGCCGCCCAGCTGCGGGGCGCGTTGCGCATCGGTAATGGGCAGGGTCACCGAATAACCCTTCACAGGGTAGATAGGCAGTCTGAGGCCGAGCGGCGCCGCCAGAGCCGCACTGTGAACGCCGCAACAAAGCACGAACTGGTCGCCGGAAATCGGGCCGGCCGACGTCTCGACGCCGCTCACCCTGTCGCTGTTGTGGGCGAACGCTTTGACCTCTACCCCGTAGTGGAACGTGGCGCCCAGTTCCGCACAGTGTTCCGCAAGCGCTCTGGTGAAGAGATGCGCGTCGCCGCTTTCGTCGGTTGGCGCGAACAGCGCGCCGGCAATCTGCCCGGCCGCGGGCGCGAGTCCCGGATCGCGCTCGGCGATTTCGTGCGGCTGGAGCGTTTCGACGGTGATCCCCTGGCGGCGCAGGATTTCGCATTTTTCGGCGGCCGCGGCAAATGCCTGCGGCGAGCGGTAAAAATAGATCAGTCCGCCTTTACGGCCGTCATAGGCCACGCCGGTTTCCGCTGTAACAATTGCCAGCTGTTGTTGCGAGTACCGGCACAGGCGCGCCTTGATCTCGGTGTTGCGCCGAGCGCTTTCGGCATTGCACTGTTTCAGGAACGCAGCCAGCCAGGTCCACTGCCGCAGCGATACCGCCGGGCGGAACCGGATCGCCTGGTCCCGGCGCCACAGCGACCGCAGCATCAGACCCGGCGCGAGGGGTGAGGCCCAGGCATACGCGTGGCCCGGCGCAACCAGCCCGGCATTGGCGTAGCTGGCGAAAAGCGCCGGCCCCTCGGCGCGGTCGATCACGGTCACGTCGTGGCCGTCGCGCAACAGCTTGTAGGCGGTGGTTACGCCAACGACGCCTGCGCCGAGAACGACGATAGTCATCTGCGGTTGCGTCCGCGCGGCCGGTTATCTCGCGGCGATCAGGCCGATCTCGACGGTAAACTGGGGCGCGGCGAGGCGCGGCGATTCGACGCATGCGCGGCAGGGTGCGTTGCCCCCCCTGGTCCAGGCATCCCACACGTCGTTCATCTCATTGAAATCGTCCATGCTGGTCAGCCAGATGGTCGCCGACAGGGCTTTGGACTTGTCGGTGCCCGCCTCGGCGAGCAACTCGTCGATCTGTGCCAGGATGGCCCTGGTCTGCTCGGCGACGCTTTCTCCCGGCGCTGTCAGGGCAACCTGCCCTGCCAGATAGACAGTGTCCCCGTGAACCACAATCTGGCTCATCCGGTCATTGGTTCGCATACGTTGAACGGGCATGGACTCCTCCGCAGGAAAATAGGGTAGGCGAAGTGTATAGGTATATAGGCACTCGTGCGCCTATGACCAGAGGATCACCCTGCATGATGATGAACGGCAAGGTGGCGGGAGTCACCGCGACCTTCTACACGCCAGCCTTCCCGAACAGAATGGATACTCGGTTTGCGTGCGTTCCAGGCCTCGCAGGGGCCAGCATGGACAGGTCTACGTGTTTCTTGCTTTGTGATGCACGGTGAGGCATCTTGCAGCGTACCTGGCAAAACTGATATCAAGTAGTTAGGAGAAAAGGATTCATGATATATATCAAGAAATCACATGCGCGCAACAGAGCCTTGACCGCTTTTGCCTGCATAGTCGGGTTTGCATTTACTTTGTCAGGTTGCGGTGGCAGTTCATCGACACCGGCGCCAGCCGCACCACCAGCTGCTCCTGGAAATATTGCGATCAGCGGGAAAATAGAGACTCCCACTGCTGTTTTCGGCGATGTCGCCGAGCCCGATGTTACTGTTGAGGCCGTCTATACAGATCCCGGCGACCCGGCGAATCCTACGGCCATGACAGATGCCAACGGAGATTATTCGATCGCCGTGGAACAAAACAGAACATTCTATCTGCGTTTCTCAAAAGACACTTTCGCTACCTTGAACAGCGAAAAGGTGGCATTCAGTAACAATCAGACAGGTATTGATCAGACAATCCTGCTTACCGGTAGTACGCAAATCATTATTAATGACGCGTTTGCACCACAGTTCCCCCAGCCCGGGCTCCCGGATTTTGCCTGGCTCGCTGTCGGTGTGGAAGACAACGACGTTGAAATAAATGGCGTAACAATTTCATCAGTACCGGCAACATTCGACAGGGTGTACACAGATTGTACCGGGGCGGATAGCGGCCAGATGGCGACTAGTGGTGCCGTTTGTCCAGGCAGAGGAAATCTCGGTGCTGCTCCACAATACATCGCGTATTTCGTAAACATCACGGGTACTGTCGAAGCCGACGTGACTGCTGATGGTGTAACCAAAAAAGTCCCCCTGAGAGTGGGCGAGATTGCCGTTGTTGAGTTTTGAGGGGCGATTACCCTCAATACCGTGCTTGGTTCTGACCTGTGCAGTCAGAATCAAGCATCTTGAGGTTCACAAGCGCACAGAAGAATAACCGGCGAATGCCTCGGAGAGTCTGCGGGGCGCGGCGGATGTTCGAGAGTGCGGTACTGCTGGTCGACGAGGTGTTGCCTGAGCCACCGATGCGCCAGTGGGTGCCGAGCGTGCCGTATGCCATTCCCTTTCTATTCGCTGCCCATCCGCACGTGATGAGCAAGGTGCTGGCCATTGTTGACCGTGCGATCGAGACGCATCTGATCCACAACGCAGTTCGCTGAGCGCTTACGATATTTGGAGCTACCGGTTTCCGAAACGTTTGCGCATTCTGCCTGTCGGGGATAAACAACCTGTTGGACGAAGAGTTTCAGTTTCCGGGATCGTGGCTTCCCACCAGCAAGCGCCGGTTATTCCTCTTCATTCACCGGGGATTTTTATAGATATGTATTCAGATCGTTATGCTTCCAAGACAAAGTGGCCTGGGCGCGTTCGCCGGGTTTGCGATGGCATGAAGCGGAGAACCGTGTGCGCGCATCGATTACAGACCCCAGCCCAAGTCCGTGGTTTGGCCGGATTTCAGGGGTGGTGGGGCGTCGTAAAGAAATGTTCTCTGTCCCTTCTATCCCCAATATATTCGGGTAAACGATAGCGTCTATCCCGCTCCATCGGGATAGACGGTGATCGTTTCAGGATAACGTGTTCTTTCCCTGAATCATTGCTTGGTTAAGAAGGATGATCCATCCAGCTGAGTGGGGCGAAGGGCATCTGTTGAGCCATCGTTGGCACCGTCAGTATCACCCAAGTACAATTTGTTGTCTTTAATCGCAGCAATTTCAAACTCGTTCTCGCTTGGATCGCTTGGATCTACGATATCCATCTCGGTGGCGGTAGTGATTCCATCGACCGAGCCATCCACCGTTACATTACTGCCAAGTGTATAGGTTAGGGTATCAAGAGGTTCTTGCGAAACCATCATAGCGCACGTTACATCGCTTTGGTCGTAAATATCTGCCACACCGGTTATTGTCGTCGCATTTATCGTAACGGTGATGATTAGGTAGACAATATTGAGGGGATCTTCATCTTCCAGAAAGCACGGGCTCTTCCACGTCCCTGTCAGCTCTGCGGTTGTAACACCGCCACCACCGCCACCACCACCACCGCCACCACCGCCACCGGGTGCAGGGGTACTGCTTGAACTGCCGCCACAGGCGGATAACATAAAAAGAATGACGATGCCGAGTGGAACTAGTCGTTTGGTAGCTAACACAATACATTTCCTCATAATTGATTGCTGGTGATTACTTCATCCTAACAGAGGCGAGCGTAGTGGCTCAGAACCACTGGTGCTTCCTTGCTTCTTCGCCTGTTTGCGACACACCGCGAACGAACAATTTATCACAGTTTTCCCCTGTCGTACTTATATCGTGACCATGCCCCGGGGGTGGAGCGACGTTGCGCGGTCGAATGACTCTTGGCCGGCGCGCCGACAACGACGTGCTCCGTGTTTCGAGAGCGCGATACGCGCTGGGAATCTGCCGGCTCGGCGTAATTAATGTCTTATCAAGGTTAGTTTGTCGGGATGCGGCGGCGGTGCGCCGACGCCACCACCAGCATCCGCACCACCCACAGCGGGAAGTGCTTGTCCCGGCCTTAGACCGATTCACGAAGTCGCTAGGTGTGTTAAGTTGTCGTGAGCCGTATTGGCATCGTATCGCGGATCGTACGGACTGGTCACGTTGATGCAGATCAAGAATCTGTCGTTGGTGAAAATTCAGAATAATACTCAAAACAGCGGTTATCGGGGGTCGACATGGGATGGGGCACATCCACCATACTTAGACGCAGGCTTGAAGCACTGGGTGGTTCGACCGCCTTGTGTTTCGCGGTTACGTTTGCCGATGGCAGTCGTTTCCAGAACCGCATCGGCGAACCGTCGGCGCGACTGAGCTTCAAGAACAGGACTGCCGAACTGGCGGCGATATTGTTTGGGCACGTCGGAATCCTGGATGCGTATTTCGCCGGTTCGCTGGACATAGAGGGCGAACTGGCCAGCATGTTCCGCATCGGATTCGAGACGCGCTACGATCGCTCGAGCGGCGCGCTGGTGAAACTGCGCAACCGCTGGCACGAGTGGCGGTTATCCAACGCCAGCGTGGCGCAGGCGCGCACCAACGCGCGCGCTCACTACGGTCTGGACAGCGACTTCTACCAACAGTGGCTGGACTATCCGTCGATGATGTACACCTGTGCGTACTGGAAAGACGGCACGCGTGATATCGAGCAGGCCCAGTTCAACAAGATCGAACACGTGTGCCGCAAGATCCGGCTTGCACCTGGTGAGTCGGTGGTCGACATCGGCTGCGGGTTCGGCGGTTTCATGTTTCATGCGGCCGAACACTTCGGCGCCAGCGTGTGCGGCATCAACATCACCCCGGAACAGGTCGCCTACGTGCAGGAGGAAACACGCCGCCGGCGGCTGCAACACCTGGTGGAGGTTCGCGAAGCGGATTTCCGCAGCGTGCACGCGCAGTTCGACAAGGTGGTATCGATCGGCGTGCTCGAACACGCCGGCCGTGACCAGCTTGCAGAAGTCGTCAGGGCGCACGCGGATTTCCTCAAGCCGGGAGGCCTGGGGATGCTGCATTTCATCGGACACGTCGGCGAGCGGGATACGGAGTTCTACATTCGCAAGCACATCTTTCCGGGTGGTTGGATTCCGGGGCTCGCGCGCACCATCACGGAGATGGAGCGCTGCGGCCTCGAGATCCTGGATATCGAGAACCTGCGTCGTCACTACGCGCTGACACTGGATGCGTGGGCTGAGCGTTTCCAGCACAACTGGCCGGCTGTCCACGAGCTCGATCCGCAGCGCTTCGACGAGTCGTTCCGCCGCAAATGGCTTACGTACCTGGTCTCGTGCGCGGAGATGTTCCGCGCGCCGCAGCAGCGCACGCACCTGTTCCAGATCGTGTTCAGCAAGGGCAACGTGGCCCTGTACGACTACCCGATGAGCCGGGACTTCCTCTACGCGCGGCCGCAACCGCCAGCGCGCGCGGCGGTGAGCCGTTGACGACAGCCGGTTACGCCGAGCGCAAGGCGCAGCTGGCCGATGCTCTCGGGTCGGCACGCCAGGTGCGGTTGCGAAAATGCACGTCCAATCTTTTCCGGGACCGTCCCGCACCGGGCGGCGGCGGACTCGACGTGGGCGGGTTGCAGCATGTGCTCGGCGTCGATCCGGTTGCACAGTTCGTCGATGTGGAGGGCATGACACCCTACGACGCGCTGGTCGAGGCAACACTCGCAGTGGGGGTAATGCCTTGCGTAGTTCCGCAGCTTCGATCGATCACCGTCGGCGGTGCGGTGGCGGGGATCGGTATCGAATCCTCGTCCTTCCGCTATGGGCTGGTACACGAGACGGCGCTCGAAATCGACGTGCTGCTCGCCGACTCGACCATTGTCACCTGTACGCCGGACAATGAACACCGCGACCTGTATTTCGGGTTTCCCAACAGCTACGGCACGCTGGGTTACGCGCTGCGGGCGCGTCTCAAGACAATTCCGGTACGGCCCTGCGTCGCGCTGACCCATCACCGTTTCACGTCGGCCGACAACTTGTTCGCGGCACTGGGCCGGTTCTGCGACAGCGACGCGGATTTCGTCGAGGGTGTGGTGTTCGATCGTGCATCGCTGTTCGTCACCACCGCGAAGTTCGCCGATGAAGTCCCGTACACGAGTGATTACGGCTTCGAACACATCTATTACCGCTCTATCCCAGTGCGAGACAGCGACTACCTGACCGCCTGCGACTATCTGTGGCGCTGGGACACCGACTGGTTCTGGTGTTCCCGCAACCTGTGGGCCGACAAGCCGCTGGTGCGCCGGCTGCTCGGCCGCGAACGGCTGAATTCGCGTTTCTACCAGAAGGTGATGCGCTGGAACAGTCGCTGGGGTGTGATGCGGCGTCTGGACCGGCTCGTCGGCGTGCATCGGGAGTCCGTCATTCAGGACGTGGTGATACCGTTGTCGAAAGCCCCCGACTTTCTCGGTTTCCTGCTCCGCGAAATAGGCATCACGCCGGTCTGGTTATGCCCGATTCGCCGGGTGCATGACGGCTACCGATTCCCTCTGTTCCATCTCGAGCCAGGTACGACGTACGTCAATTTCGGTTTCTGGGATATGCTGCGGGGTCGCCAGGCGCTGGCCCCGGGCCACTACAACAGGCGGGTGGAAGACGAGGTTGCCCGGCTTGGCGGGATGAAGTCACTGTATTCGGACAGCTTCTACACGCGCGATGCTTTCTGGCGGCACTACGATGGGTCGGCCTACCGTGCGCTCAAGGACCGCTACGATCCAGCCAGGCGGTTCGGCGATCTGTTTGACAAGTGCGTACGCGGTACCTAGGCGCCGGCCTGAGCGGCAACGGCCGCGCTGCAAGCCCGCTGCATCGGCGGTGATGGGCTTTCTTTTCCGATTTCACGCGGACGACCGATCGTAATGAGCCGTTCGCACGAGCGACTTGCCGCGTGAAACAGCGTTTTACGCGCGACGGGCAGACACGTGACGTTGGCCGAGTCAGTGTCTACGGATTCACCGACCTCACCCACTTCTCCGTATCCCCGTGAGCGGCGTACCCGGGTATCATGTCGCGCCTTGAACAATGTCAGGCTGAGTGGACATGCCCGTAAGATGTGTGATTTTCGACTGTGACGGTACGCTGGTGGACAGCGAGCCGCTGGCCAGCGAAGTGATGGTCGAAATGGTCGGCGAGCACGGGTTGGCGCTGGATCTGGAGAGCTCGCTCAGAATGTTCGCCGGGCGTAAGCTGGACGAAGGTCTCGCCGAGCTCGAAAGCCGCGAGGGCTGCCGGTTCCCGGAATCGTTCGTGCCCGAATTTCGCGCCCGCTCGGCGCAGCGTCTTGCCGATGCGGTGCAGGCGATGCCACACGTGGACGAGACACTCGAGCGGCTGGACCTGCCGCGTTGCGTTGCGTCCAGCGCACCGCGGGCGAAGACTGAACTCAATTTGTCCGTTACCGGCCTGGACCGGCACTTCGAGACGGTGTTCAGCGCCTACGAGATCAACAGCTGGAAACCCGAACCGGATCTGTTCCTGGTGGCGGCGTCGCACCTCGGCTTCGCGCCACGCGATTGTGTTGTCGTCGAGGACAGCGATCATGGCATTGCGGCCGGACTGGCCGCCGGGATGCAGGTCATCACCTACCGGCGATCCGATGTGCACGGCGAGGGCCTGAGTAACATCGACAGTTATTGGGAGTTTCTGCCGCTGCTTGCCGATCTGGATTGACCCGCCGCGACAGATACCTTTTTGTCAGTCGATTCCTGTACTGTAACTGCCCGCTGTGGCGACTTGCGGAGGTGACGTGACTGAGTCTAACGTTGTCGACTCGATCGACGAACTGGTCGCGCGGATTCCCGACGGCGCGCGACTTGCTCTGCCGAAGGACAGTGCCGGTGCACCAATGGGCGCGGTACGCGCTCTCATCCGCCGCGGGGTGCGGGACCTGCATCTGATCACCGTGCCCACCAGCGGGTTGGCAACGGACCTGCTGGTCGGCGCGGGCTCTGTCGCCTCGGTCGAGACGTCCGGGGTTTCGCTCGGCGAATTCGGCGGTGCGCCGCGCTTCAATGCCGCAGTCAAGCAGGGCACGATCGCCGTACGCGATGCCACCTGTCCTGCCATTTACGCCGGGCTGCAGGCTGCGGAAAAAGGCATTCCCTTTATTCCACTGCGCGGCGTCATAGGCTCGGACGTGCTCGCGTACCGCGACGACTGGAAAGTCATCGACAATCCTTTCGCGCCACACGGCAAAGACCCGCTGCTGGTGCTGCCCGCTATCGAGCCGGAGTTTGCATTGTTTCATGTGCGGCGCGCTGACCGGTTCGGTAACGTCTGGATCGGTGTAAACGGGGAACTGGCGATCATGGCGCACGCCGCGGCGCATACCCTGGTCACCGCGGAGGAGATCGTCGATGATGATCTGATGGCGGAGGAAGGCACTGCGGCGGGCACTGTTCCCGCGGTGTACGTCACTGCCGTTGCGCAGGCGCGCAAGGGCGCCTGGCCGCTTGCGTTTCTCGACCAGTATCCCGCGGACGATCGCCACCTTGCGAATTATGTGAGAGCGGCGCGCAGCGCTGAAGGGTTCGACGACTACCTCCGGCACTGCACCGAATCTGCAGACGATACTTGATTCCGGCGGGGCCGCCATGCAGTGTCTGCCCGAAGAGCTGCTGATCGCGACGATCGCTGATCTGCTGCTGGGCTGCCGGACCGTCGCGGTCGGCGTGTCCTCACCGATTCCGGGGTCGGCCGCGTTGCTGGCCCGGGCGCAAAGCAGCCAACCGCTGCGGGTCGAACTGCTGGAGAGCCTGCACGGAAACAGCTTTACTCGCGGCAGCGTGGAGTTGTTCGACCGCGCGGCGCAAGGACGCATAGACGCGTTTTTTCTGGGCGGTGGCCAGATCGACGGCCTGGGCAACATCAACCTGGTCGGTGCCGGCGAATACCCGGCGGGCAGCGTGCGCTGGCCGGGGTCGTTCGGATCCTCGTACCTGTATTTTCTGGTGCCGCGGGTGATTCTGTTCCGCGAGGAGCACAGCCGGCGGGTGCTGGTGCCGCGTGTGGATTTCGTCAGCGCTCCCGGGGTCAGTGAACCCGGCGTGTTTCGCCGCGGCGGGCCTTACGCGCTGATTACCAGCAAGGCGGCGTTTCTGTTCGACGCTGAAAATTGTCGCTTCCGGCTGTCGAGTATCCATCCCGGTCATACGCTGGAGGAAGTGCTGGACAACACGGGTTTCGAATTCGACTACACCGCTGCGCCCGCCGAGACATCTTCACCGTCCGCCGCGACGCTCGCCACGATTCGCGGATCTGTCGCCGGCGAAATCGCGGCAGCCTATCCGCAGTTTGCAGCGCGCGTATTTCCCCGGCATCAATAGTGGGGACAGTCTCCGATCCTAACGCTGACCGGTCGGTGTGTCGCCGAAGACGCGTGGATGGCCCTGCGGAAGGCAACGCCAGTATTGCGCTGGCGCTGTCACGGTGGCGCCCAGTTCTGCCGCTGCCCGCCATGGCCAGCGCGGATCGTTCAGCATGCCGCGTGCAAGCGCGACCATATCGGCTTGACCGGAAGCGATAATCTCTTCGGCTTGGTGCGGTTCGGTGATTAAGCCGACGCTGATTACCGGGATGCTGATTTCGCGTTTTATGCGCTCGGCAAACGGTACCTGATAACCGGGTCCCGGCTGGATGTCCTGCTCGGGGGACAGGCCGCCGGAGGAGACATCCACGAATTCGCAGCCGGCTTCCTGCAGCCGCTGGCACAGCACGACGCTCTGCTCGATGTCCCAACCGCCCGCGATCCAGTCGCTGGCGGATATTCGTACACCCACAGGTATGTCTGCACCGGCTTCGCGCTGCACCGCCGCCAGCACACGCAACGGGAAACGCATGCGGTTCTCCAGCGTGCCACCGTATTGGTCGACCCGGCGATTGGTCAGTGGCGAGAGGAATTCGTGCAGCAGGTAACCGTGCGCCATATGCAGTTCGATCGCCTGGAAACCGAGGCGTTTCGTGCGCCGTGCCGCGTCCGCGAAACTGGCTTCGACGTGTTGCAGGCCGTCCTCGTCAAGCGCCCTGGGCGGCGCCTCGTGCGCATACAGGGCGATGGCCGAGGGCGCCACCGGCTGCCAGCCACCGGCAGCGGGCTCGATCAGCTTTCCGCCTTCCCAGGGACGGGCACTGGACGCCTTGCGTCCGGCGTGGGCGAGCTGGATGGCAAACGCAATGTCCGACACCTGCCTGACGACCGCCACGGCGCGCGCCAGCGAGACTTCATTGTCGTCGCTGTAAAGACCCAGGCAGGCGGGGGTGATCCGGCCTTCCGGGTTGACAGCCGTTGCTTCGACGAACAGCAGGCCGGCCCCGGACAGGGCCAGGCTGCCGAGATGTGCCAGATGCCAGTCGCTGGCCGAGCCTGCAGCGGCCGAATACTGGCACATCGGTGAGACGACGATGCGGTTGCGCAGTTCCAGCGCGCCGATCGAAACAGGTGAAAAAAGCCGCGCAGCGTTACTCATGCCCGCAAGTAATGGCAGCTCATGCTGCCAGCGGCGTCGGATCGCCGATGCCGAACAGGGAGCTGATCTGCCGGCGTTCCACCAGGTCGGTCATTTGCGCATCGCTGGGGCGCGTCTGGAAACGCTGCGCCGCGTCCAACACTTTCGGCAGCAAGGTCATATCGCCGGCGGTGTTGACGAAAATACCCCGGCGTCCCATAACCCAGTGCATCGCCAGATCGATGTCGGCCTGGTCTTCGAGGGGCTCGTACCAGGTCGCGTATTTCTGCTTGCTGGTCGCCCACGGCCCGCGCGCTATCGATTTGATAGTCTGCACTGCGACGTTCCTGGCTTCGCACTCGCGCACCAGTGCGTCGAAATCGTTGCGATAGCGCTCGTTACTCATCATGTAGTAATTGCACGGCATCAGCACCGAATCGAAATCGAAGCGCGCCAGACTGCGACGGTGCATCGCCGCTACGGTCCAGCTGTGGCCCGTCACACCGATGAAACGGACGAGACCTTCGTCACGGGCATCCACCAGCGCTTCCAGGGCACCGCCTTCGCCCATCGCCCGGTCCCACTCGTCGGGGTGATACAGCGCATGCATTTGAATGAGATCCACGCTGTCGACGCGCAGCCGTTCCAGCGAGCGAGACAGCTCGTCGCGGGCATTTTTGTAGTCGCGCTGCCCGGTCTTGGTGGCGAGAAAAAAATCCTTGCGATGCGCGGCCATCCAGGGGCCGATGCGCAGTTCCGCGTCACCGTAGCGCGGCGCGGTATCGATGTGATTGACGCCATACTCCAGCAGCACCTCCAGTGTCCGGTCCGCTTCTGCCTGGGTTGCCGCCTTGAGCGCCGCGGAGCCGAACAAAGTAACTGTGCTCTGGTGACCGCTGCGTCCGAAAGGTCTTTTCTCTATCAAGGTTCTCTCCCCGGGTGTTTAAAACCTGTGTGGGCGGATCCGGTGCCCTGGCGAGATAGCTTCTGCCCGGCGACGATCCGCGTCCAGCGTGTCTGCTCAAATTCCGCCGGATGTTTATTTCGGCCGACGTGCCCCACGTTACGGTAACGTTACCCGGCCCCCGTCGGCAACAAAGGTCTGGCCGGTGATGAAGCTGGAACGTTCGGAGAGCAGAAACGACACTGTCTCGGCGATCTCCTCGGGCCTGCCGGTACGTTTCAGGAATGCCTCATCGCGCAGGCGCTGCATCACCTCGACACCCATGGATTTTCCCATATCCGTTTCTATCAGACCGGGCGCTACACAATTGACCCTGATATCCGGTCCGAACGCCTCGGCGCAACTACGGGTAAAGGCGATTACCGCCGCTTTCGATACACTGTAGGCGATCATTTTCCCGCGTGGCCGCAGTCCGGCAATCGAGGAGATGCAGACGATGCGTCCGAAGCGCCGTTCGAGCATACCGTCCTTGACGGACATGACCGGCAGGTAAGTGCCGTCGACATTGACTTCCATCGTCTTGCGCCAGCTGTCGAAACTCATCTCCGAGTGCGGCATCATCCTGGCAAGTCCGGCGCTTGTGACCAGCAGGTCCACGGGACCAAGGCTGCTTTCTACCTCGCTGACCATGTCGGCGACTGCGCGGGGGTCGGAAACATCGGCTTGAAAAGTGGCGGCTTGCCCATCCCCTTCGGCAATGAGCGTGCGGGTTGTCTCGGCGGCGGATTCGTCGCTGCGGAAATTGATGGCCACGCGCGCTCCTTCCCGGGCAAGGGCCAGGCAGGCGGCGCGACCGATTCCGCGGGAACCACCGGTCACCAGAGCGGTCCTGCCGGCGTGCTCTTTCACGCTCATACTTAACTCCTCCGACGCGCGAATGGATATTCGGGGACAGTTTACCTATTTCACTGAACGTAGATTGGGGACAGTTTACCTATTTCACTGCCTTTTCTCGGGCCATGGAACAATGCAGGCCTGAGTGAAATAGGTAAACTGTCCCCGAATTACGGTCCCCGAATTTACGTTGCCATCGTATACGCTGAATAAAGCGATCGGCGCTGGTGTTTTGATCTGACGCACGCCAGGTCCATGCCACTTGCGCTATCATGCCAGTCCAAGGATCGGGTCAAGGAGCCAGCCATGCGTATCGATATCTTTTCCGACACGATCTGCCCGTGGTGCTACATCGGTAAAAAGCGCTTCGAGAAGGCGCTGGCGCAGCGGTCCGATCTGGCGCTCGAGATACACTGGCGGGCCTTTCAGTTGAATCCCGACATGCCCGAGGAGGGCATGGATCGCAAGCACTACGTAGAGACAAAATTCGGTGGTCCGGAGCGCGCACGCCAGGTCTATGCACGGGTCGCGTCAGCCGGCAGCGAGGACGACATTGCGTTCAACTTCGAGGGCATTGTGCGCACCCCGAACACCGTGGCCTCACATCGCCTCATCCGTTATGCGGGCGATCAACCCGGTGGCCAGGACGCTGTCGTCGAAGCGTTGTTTGAGGCTTATTTCATTCGTGGGGAGGACATTGGCGACCTCGACGTGCTGGTCGCGGCCGCCGAACAGGCAAGTCTCGATCCGCAGGCCGTACGTGAATTTCTCGCCAGCGAAGAACACCTGCACGCGGTGCGTGCCGAAGACGTGCGCGCGAGGCAACTGGGAATACAAGGCGTACCATTCTTCGTGATCGATGACAAATACGGCATTTCCGGCGCGCAGCCGCCTGATGTGTTCCTCCAGGCATTCGATCAGCTGACTGCCGAGGTGGAAATCGATGCTGCCGAATGAAGCGGGGTTGCAGGGTCGGGAAGAGAGCGCGATAGCGCACGGCGCGGCCGTCGACCGAGTTTACGGAATGCCCGAGCCGGCCGCACCCATGATCTATAACTTTTTGATAATATTATGATTATCAGGAGGCGCATGGAATTTGCTTGATGCCTGACAAGCAGTTGCGACCGCATTGCGGTCGGGGGGCGAGGGTCGATGGATAGATGTTCCAAACGACTGGGTGGTTGCCACCCGTTAAGCGGTATGCGCTCTTCCCCGGGGTGGCGAATCCGATTGCTTACTGCTCTGATCGCGGCATCGTGTGTACCCATGCATGCAGCCTTTGCAGGTGATGTCCCAACGGCCAGTGCGAACGCCGAACTGGTGGCGTTCGACCGCGCTCGGGAATACGCCGAAAGTCCCATGTTGTCGCTGTCCGCGAACCAGACCGGCGAAGCGGCGCTGCGCAGCAGTTCGCTGACATACGTTGCGCGGAAGTTCGCTCAATTGATTATCAGGGATATACGCAACAGCATGCGTGAGGAAACCACTACGCGCTTGCCACGGATCCAGTCGAACTACGATCTGCGAGTGTCCGATGACGAGTTCGTGGTGAGGATGAAATACCGCTTCTGAACGCGAATTTGCCGCCAGCGACAGGCAGTGTGCAACACATTAGTCCCAGACCACTGAGCGAACTTCCCTACGAGCAGATTTGTCCCCGGTGGCGAGGCGCTGAACGAGCTGTACGAGGCCTATCGCTGAGCCGCTTTCACGTCTTTCTCACGGCGGACACGGCTATTTGAGCACATGGTGTTGTTAGTGGGAACTGCGCCCCACTCGGCGTTCGCTTCTTCGATCGTCATCGACTCTGTGCAGTCGCCGTATCACCAGCGCGCGGGTGATCGCCGGACCGCGTCGAGTGTGGAATTCTCGCCGTTCTCGGCGTAATAG
>Ga0224508_10000562_pt1 | contig 36042 bp, 31 predicted proteins | sample SF_Jan12_sed_USG_4_FD_170157 | JGI IMG/M metagenome (GOLD analysis project Ga0224508, IMG submission 170157) | Sediment microbial communities from San Francisco Bay, California, United States - SF_Jan12_sed_USGS_21 | ecosystem: Environmental > Aquatic > Marine > Sediment | place: USA...
TCAGGATCACGTCCATGGTCGCCAGGTCCATCATCTCGGCGTCGGCCAGAGTATAGTGATCGCCTTCCTTGCGCCGAACTTCGAGCGGCTGTACCCGGGCGAACAGCCGGTTGTGCCGGAACGACAGATGCTGCGGCAGATAATGGAACAGCGCATGACCCCGCCGCTGCGCTTCGAGCGCCATCACGAAACTGCTGTCGGCGGCGATATCGATACTGGAGATCGGGTCCATCTGAATGGCGACGGCAAGGCTCATGGCGGTCTCCTGCGGCTCAGTTGAGGCGTTCGCGCAGACGCTGGAGAAAGAGCGCGGCGTCCTGCCGCGGCCCTTCGCGAGTCTCGCGGGTCAAATAGTTTTCCAAGGCATCGGCGGCGGCGCGCAGGTTGCCCGCATGCGCGTGCAGCAGGCCCGCCTCGCGCCACAGCGTAAGAACGTCGGGCGCAAACAACAACATGGTGTCGGCCACCGCGGCGGCCGCGTCGGTTTTCTCGAGCTGCAACAGCCGCAGCTTGATGTTGTTTTGCAGGCGCAGCAGCACTTCCCGGTCGGTGACCTCGGCGTAATGTTCCGGGCGCAGTTCGACCTCCTGTCCCTGCATCGCCTTCAGCAGGCCGCGCAGGTCATCCGCGGCGCAAATCCGCCCGCCGTTGAACGGGTCGACAATGATCCGCTCCCCGTCGAGATCGAGCCGCACCAGGAAGTGGCCCGGGAATCCCAGCCCCGCCATCGACCAGCCTTGCGCCCGTCCGGCGTGCAGATACAGGATGCCGAGCGCGATCGGCAGGCCCTTGCGCCGGTCGATGACCCGCATCAGATTGGCGTTCTGCACGTCGTCATAGGTCAGCTCGTCACCGGCATAGCCATATTCGTCCAGCACGATCCGGTTCAGCGCGGCAACGCACCGCCCGGCCGCGCCGGCGTCTGCTTCGAGGGCGGGGGCTTCGTAGGCGGCGGCGACGTCGCGCGCCAGGTCTTTCAGGTGGTTTTGATAGTGATCGAGCGCGACGCCGGGCCGATCGACCGACGCCAGGGCCAGCGCACCGTCTGCCAGATCGAATGGCGCCTCCGGTGCGGCGCCGATGCGCCGGAGGATAACTTTCGGATCGCCGTGGTCGCGTGCGTTCTCGGAATCGGCAGGTTTCATCGGCCTATGTGCCTTGCCCGGATTGGCGCGGTTCCTTCACGCGGACATGATTGATCACCCGTCGGACATAGCTGATCGACCGGGCGTGATTGATCACCCGCGTCACCTCCGCCTGTGATTGGGCTATGCCGATCAGGTAGACCTTGCCGTTGACCGTTTCGATCGAATAGTTGACGCCCTTGATTTGCTTGTCGAAGGTAATCACCGTGCCGAGCTTGGTGGTGATCCACCGGTCCCGCGCGGCGTCGAGCAGATCGCTGTCGTCGCGCGCCTGGATTTCATTGATGACTTCGGAGACGCCGTCGGCGCGCCAGGCGATCTTCACCGCTTCGATCCGGTCGGCGGGTTTTTCGACCGCCCCGGTCAGCAAGACGCGGCCCTCGTGAACCTCGACCGAGACGTCGGTGAACAGGCTGGCGCTATGGCTCAACAAATTGGCGGCGATCTTCGTCTCGGTGCCGGTATCCGCCATTGATTTTTTCAAGCCGCGCTCCTGCATCGCAGCCTTTCCCACGCTGGCACCGGCGCCGGCCACCAGGGTCGGCCCGCACCCCGGCAAAATCGCTGCGGCGGCCAGAACTACGGCGAGGGCAACCGCCGGGCCGAAACCGCCTTGGCGGTGCGGGAATTGGCATCTCTGAGGGTTTTGTGCGCTGTGCATAACCTTGCTGTACAGCAAGACGGCTAGGAGTCGCAACCGTCGAGCGGTGCTTACTCGACGCCGCGGCGCCAGGCGTCGCGAAGATGGCGCGGGCGGCGCCAGGGCGATACGAGCATCGCGTCGAACCGCACATCCAGCGCCGCCAGGTCGGGCCGCGTGGACAGCAGCCACCCGGCGGCCCGCGTAATGCGGTCGCGCTGACGCAGGCTGATCGCCGCTGCCGCATCCGCCGCGCCGCCGCGCGCCTTTACCTCGATGACCGCGAGGATGCGGCCGCGTCGGGCGACGATATCGATCTCGCCCAGCGGGCACCGCAGGCGCCGCGCGACCACCCGATAACCCCGCAGGCGCAGATCCAGGGCGCACAACGCCTCGGCGAAGCGGCCCCAGCGCAAGGCGCGCCGGCGCGCGGTCATGTTTCTTCGGTGTCGGCGCCCTGGCGGTTCAGGCGCAATGCGCGGTCATACACCGCACGCCGCGGCAACCCGGTCTCGGCGCTCACCATGGACGCGGCGTCCCGCAAGCTGTGCGTCTTCAGGGCGGCGGCGAGCAAGGCGTCGCAATCGACGTCCGAGGGCGCCGCCTTCGCGCCCGGCGGGGCGATCACGATCACCACTTCGCCGCGCGGCGCCCCGGCCTCCGCGTAGTGTCCGGCCAGCGTGCCGAGGGCGCCACGGCGGATTTCCTCGAACCGCTTGGTCAGCTCGCGCGCCACCACCGCCTCGCGGTCGCCGAGTGCGCGCGCCATTGCGGCGAGGCTCGCGGCCAGCCGGCGCGGCGATTCGTAAACAATCAGCGAGGCGCGTAAATCGGCGACATCCGCCAAGGCGCGGTCGCGCTGGCCCGCCCGGGTCGGCAGGAAGCCGAGGAACAGGAATCGATCCGTCGGCAGGCCCGACGCCGATAAGGCGACGAGCGCGGCCGAGGCGCCCGGCAGCGCGGTGACCGGAATACCGGCCTCCACCGCCTCCTGAACCAGGCGATATCCCGGGTCGGCGATCAGCGGCGTCCCCGCGTCGGACACCAGGGCAACCCGCGCGCCGTCGGCGAGCCGGCGCAGCAAGGCAGGCCGTTTCCGGACGGCGTTGTGGTCATGATACGGGGTCATCCGCGTCTCGAGGCCGTAGGCCTGTAGCAGCCGGCCGGTGACCCGCGTGTCCTCGCAGGCAATAAGGTCCGCGGCCTGTAAAATATCCAATGCGCGCAACGTGATATCGCGCAAATTGCCGATCGGCGTAGGGACGATATAGAGCCCCGGTTCCGGTTTACTTTGTCGGCTTGCGCCGGTAGGCTCCACAGCCGAATCGGCTTTGGCGGGAACCGAACCTGGGGGGTTATCCGGTGCGACCGATTGCGAAGAATTCTGGTGTATTACCGTTTTCCGCTGCTGTGCGATTTCTGGCGGCGTCCTTCGTTGCGCTTTTGGTGTTGTCTGCGTGTGGCCGCACGACTGTAGACGGTGGCGCCCAGCCGCGACAAGATTCGAATCTGCCGCAACTGCCGCCGCTGGAAGACTTGCGCGGTCCGACCGAGGGCGTCGATCCCAAAATGGCGGATATCTACCGCCGCCCCATTCCGCCGGATGGGACGATCCAGGTCGCGATTTTGCTGCCGCTTTCCGGGCCGAGCGGGCGGCTTGGAAAATCGATGCTGAACGCCGCCGAGATGGCGATGTTCGAGATCGCGAACGAGAAATTCGCCCTGATGCCGCAGGATACCAAGGGGACACCCGACGGCGCGGCCGAGGCGGCGCGGCGGGCGATTATCGGCGGCGCCCAGCTGATCCTCGGCCCGTTATTGGCGACGTCGGTCCAGGCGGTCGCGCCTTTCGCCCAAGCGGCCAAGATGAACGTGGTGGCGTTTTCTAATTCCCGCAGTGTCGCCGGCAACGGTGTGTTTCTCATGGGCTTTGTGCCCAGCCAGCAGGTCGAGACGATCGTCGCCTACGCCAGTGCGAACGGGCTGAACCAATACGCTGTGCTGGCGCCGCGCGATCCCTACGGCGAATCTGTCGTGGAAACGCTGCAGGCGGCGGTACCGCAACGGGGCGGTGAGATCGTGGCGACGCAATTTTACGGTCGCTCCGGCGCCGACCATAGCGCCGAGGTCAAAACCATTGCCGACTATGACAGGCGCCGGAAGGACTTGATGGCGCAGCGTGCCGCGCTCGAGCGCCAGGGCGGCGAAGCCGCGCGCCAGGCGCTCAAGAAGCTCGAAAAACGGGATACCATCGGCGATGTGTCGTTCAATGCCATTTTGCTGCCGGAAACGGGGCAGGCGTTACGGACACTGGCGTCATTGCTGTCGTTCTACGATGTCGATCCCCCGGCGGTGCGGATCCTCGGTTTGCGCAATTGGGACGAGATGCCCAATCCGGGCGCGGAACCCGCCCTGGTCGGGTCATGGTATGCGGCGCCCACGCCGGTTGTCCGCAATCAATTCGTCGCCCGCTACCGCAAGGCCTTCCGGACCCGGCCGGCCCGTCTCGCCTCGCTCGCCTATGATGCTACCGCGCTTGCCGCGGTGCTGGCGCAGGGTGCGGAAGGCTCGGATTTTTCCCAGGAAGCGTTGACCAATCCCAATGGATTTCTCGGCGTCGATGGGCTGTTCCGGCTCAACCCGGACGGCATCGCGGAGCGCGCTTTGGCGGTCATCGAGGTGCAGCGTAAGGGGTTGAAGGTTGTGAAAGAGCCGACCCGGACGTTCCAAAGCCTTACCAACTGATCGGCCGCGGCGGGCGGGGTCAGCTCAGCAATTCGAGGATCAGCCGGTCGAGCCGCTGCCGGCCGGCCGGGGTCGCGCGCAGGACGTCCGTATCCGACACCAGAAACCCGCCGGCGACGAGATCGGCGATCCGCGCGACATCGAGCGCCGTATCGCCCGGCCCGGGCGCGAGGCGGTCCCAGCGGATACCCTCGGCCAGCCGCAGCCCCATCAAGACGGTTTCGGTCAGCCGCTCCTCGGCGCTCAGCGCGAACCGTTCTTCCTCGCCATGGCCCGCCGCCTCCACCGCGGACAGCCATTCCTCGGGGCGCCGGATGCGCTGAACGGCGGCCTTGGCGCCCTCGACGGTCACCCGCCCGTGCGCGCCGGGGCCAACCCCTACATAGTCCTGATAGCGCCAATAGGTCAGGTTGTGGCGGCTTTCGCTGCCGGGCCGGGCATGGTTGGAAATCTCATAGGCCGGCAGCCCGGCTGCCGCCAGCCGCTGCTGCGTGATCTCGTAGAGCGCGGCCGCGGTCGGTTCCGCGGCGGTCAGCGTTTCGCCGCGCGCGGTGCGGCGGTGAAAGGCGGTGCCGGGCTCGATGGTCAACTGGTAGAGCGAAAGGTGATCGCCCGCGAGATCGAGCGCACGGTCGAGTTCATCGGTCCACGCGGCTTCGGTCTGTCCTTGCCGTGCATAGATCAAATCGAAGGAATAGCGCGGAAAATGGCGCTGCGCGAGCGCAATCGCGGACAGGGCCTCCGCCGTATCATGGCCGCGGCCGAGCGCCCGCAAGGCGTCGTCGTCGAGCGCCTGCACGCCGAGCGAAACGCGGTTGACGCCGGCGGCGCGAAAATCGGCGAACCGGTGCGCCTCGACGGAGGTCGGATTCGCTTCCAGCGTAATTTCGATGTCACCCGCGAACGGCCAGTGTTCGGCGGCGCGGGAAATGATCGCGGCGGCGGTCTCCGGCGGCATCAGCGACGGCGTGCCGCCACCGAAGAATATGCTGGTCAGCGGCCGTCCCGCGGTCTCGAGGGAGGCGGTGTCGAGATCGCGCAGCAGCGCGGCGCGCCACCGTGCCTGATCCACGGAATCGCGGACATGGCTGTTGAAGTCGCAATAGGGGCATTTCGACAGGCAGAAGGGCCAGTGGACATAGAGCGCCAGCGGATCGGCCGTCATGGCACGGGCGCGAAGCACGCGTCGATCAGCCGGCGAAACGCCGCCGCCCGGTGGCTGATCCGGTGCTTTGCCTCGGCTTCCATCTCGCCGAAGGTGAGGGAGCCGGGCTGGCCGTCATGGAGCGGCAGAAACATCGGGTCGTAGCCGAAGCCCCGGTCGCCACGGGGCGGCCAGGTCAGCACCCCATGCACTTGGCCCTCGAAGCATTCCTTGTGGCCGTCCGGCCAGACGAGCGCGAGCGCACAGGCGAAATAGGCGGAACGGTCCGCCGCGCCGGCCAGTTCCCGGTGCACTTTTTCCATGGCCAGCGCGAAGTCGCGGTCCGGCCCGGCCCAGCGCGCCGAATATATCCCCGGTGCGCCGTCCAGTGCGGGCACGACGAGGCCGGAATCATCGGCAAGCGCCGGTTCGCCCGCCGCATGGGCGGCGGCCGCGGCCTTGAGCGCCGCGTTCTCGAGGAATGTCGCGCCGGTTTCCTCGGGCTCGTCCAATCCAAGATCGCCGGCCGAGAGGGTGGCGATGCCGAGCGGGCCTACCAACGCCGCGATCTCCGCCACCTTGCCCGCGTTGTGGCTCGCGATAATCAGCCGGTCGCCCCGGGTACGATCGAAACGCCGCGCCACCTTTATTCCTCCAGGGCCTTTCGCTGGGCCTCGCACAATTCGCCGATGCCTTTTTCCGCAAGATCGAGCAGCGCGTCGAAATCGGTCCGGCTGAACGGATCGCCCTCGGCCGTGCCCTGCACCTCCACCAGGCCGCCCTCCCCGGTCAGGACGAAATTGGCGTCGGCCTGCGCCGTCGAATCCTCGGCATAGTCGAGGTCCAGCACCGCGGCGCCTTCCCACAATCCGCACGATACGGCGGCAACCTGGCTGGTCATGGGAACCGCGGCGATCGCGCGAATTTTCTGGAGATGGCGAAATGCCAGGTACAGCGCCACATAACCGCCGGTGATCGATGCGGTCCGTGTGCCGCCATCGGCCTGGATGACATCGCAATCGACACGGATCTGGCGTTCGCCGAAGCCCCGCAAATCCGTAACCGCGCGCAAGCTGCGGCCAATCAGGCGTTGGATTTCCTGGGTGCGGCCCGATCCCGCGGTTCGCCGCCGGTCGTTCCTTGTGTCGGTCGCGCGCGGCAGCATGCCATATTCCGCGGTGACCCATCCGCCGCCGCTGTTGCGCAGGAAGGGCGGCACGTTGTCCTCGACGCTGGCGGTGCAGAGGACGTGCGTGTCGCCGAATTTCACCAGGCACGAGCCTTCGGCGTATTTCGATACTTCCGTTTCCATCGTCACCGCGCGCAGCGCGTTATTTTCTCGACCGGACGGGCGCATGCTTTCCCCCTGTTGCATTTCGCGGCCGAAGCTAAACCCTGCCGCGGGCCCCGTCCAGCGCGCCGAGCGCACCGAGCGCACCGCCGCGCCGCAAGAATTCCGGAAAACCGCCGCGCCCTCGCCGCCGGATGCAAACGGCGCCGCTCATTGACGGTGCCTGGGGGGCTCACTACATTCCGAACAGGATGTCCAATCAGTTAAACGAACGATCCAGGGAAATTTTCGGGCACCTCGTCGAGGCGTATTTGAAGACCGGCGAGCCGGTCGGCTCGCGGACGCTCTCGCTCAAATCGGGCCTGAAATTGTCGCCGGCGACGATCCGCAACGTCATGGCGGATCTAGAGGAATCCGGTCTGCTGTACGCCCCGCACACGTCGGCGGGCCGGCTGCCGACGGATGCCGGGTTGCGCCTGTTCGTCGATGGCATTCTCGAGATCGGCAACCTCACCCGGGACGAACGCGCGAATATCGAGGCGCAATGCAAGGCGTCCGGGCTGAATTTGAACAATTTGCTCGAAGAGGCATCGACGCTGCTCAGCGGTTTGTCGCAATGTACGGCGCTGGTAATGGCGCCGAAAGGCGAAGAAAAACTGCGCCATATCGAATTCCTAAATCTCGGCCCCGGCCGGGCGCTGGTGGTCTTGGTGGGCGACGGCGGGACCGTCGAGAACCGGGTGATCGACGTGCCGATCGGGCTGCCCGCATCGAGCCTGGTCGAGGCGAGCAACTTCCTGTCGGCGAAGATGATCGGTCGCACGCTCCGCGAATGTCAAATCGAGATGGAACAGGAAATCACCGCGCACCGTACCGAACTGGACGCCTTGACCCAGAAGGTGGTGGCGGCCGGTCTGGCGACCTGGACCAACAGCGGCGACGCCGACAACGGCATGCTGATCGTTCGCGGGCAGGCCCATTTGCTGGAAGACGTTACCGCGATGGGCGATCTCGAGCGGATTCGCGGCCTGTTCGAGGCGCTGGAGACCAAGCAGTCCTTGTTGCGGCTGATCGAGGCGGCGGACGTCGCCGAAGGCGTGCAGATTTTCATTGGCGCGGAAAACGCGCTTTTCTCGATGGCCGGCTGTTCGATGGTCATCGCGCCGTTTGCGAACTCCGAGGAACGGATCGTCGGCGCCATAGGCGTTCTTGGCCCCACGCGGATGAATTACGGACGGATCATTCCGATGGTCGACTACACCGCGAAAATCGTCGGGCGCCTGGTGGGCCAATAATTCGATGGGCTCGCGCGCCGGCCTTGGCGGGCTGCGGCGCACCACCCAGATATTTATGAACACGGGAAATGGAATATGACGGAGCAGGACGAAGTGAAAAGGCATGAAGCGGGCGCGCCCGATTCCGAGGCGCCGGACGCCGCATCGGACGCCGATCAAGCGGATGCGGCAGCCGAAACGGCCGAGCAGGCGCTGGCGGCGGCTGCGGCGCAGCGGATCAAGGAGCTGGAGGCGGAGGTCGCGGAACTCAAGGATCGGGGCTTGCGCGCCCTGGCCGATGCGGAAAACACCCGGCGGCGGGCCCAGCGCGAAACCGCCGATGCCCGAAGATTCGGGGCGAGCGGCCTCGCCAAAGATCTCCTGAATGTATCCGACAATTTGCGGCGCGCGCTCGAAAGCGTTCCCGGCGATTTGCGCGAGAGCGAAGAACAGATCAACAACCTGATGACCGGCGTGGAGATGGTCGAGAAGGAGCTGCACAGCGCTTTTGGCAAGAACGGCATTACCAAAATCGAGCCGCTGGGCGAGCCCTTCAACCACGATCTGCACGAAGCGATGTATGAAGTCGAAGGCACCGGCAAGCCCGTGGGCACGGTGGTCGAGATGATGCAGCCGGGATTTCTGTTGCACGACCGGCTGCTGCGGCCGGCCAGGGTGGGCATCGCGAAGGGTCAGCCGGAGGCGCCGCCCGAGGGGGTCGAACGGGTCGATACGACCGCCTGACCGGCCGCGCCAGTGTCTGGCCGGGCCGGTGCGCTCAGAAAATCCCCGGCGGGATCATGGGCGCGGTTCTGTTGTTTCGCACGGTCTCGCGTCTGCACCGCATAGCAATAGACACAGCCCTGCGGGCAGCTGTCATAGGCGCCGATATCGCGGGCGGTATGGCAGAGACAATCCGGCCGGTTTCCCTTGACCGCCGCCGCAATCGGCCGTCCTGCGAGGTCGGACAGCCGCGCCGCGTCGACGCAGCGGGCGGGCGCCGCGCCGGGAACCACGAATTCAGCCTGGGCGCAGAGCCGGAGCGCCATGCCGTGCTCGGCGGCGCGCGCCGCCAATGCGGCGACCAGGGTCTTTTTTTCCGCCGCGTCCGGATCGTGCCAGGTAAAGCCGTGCCGCAGCGCCGCGGCCTCGAGGTTGCGCCGGGTCTTGCGGTAGATTTGTGCGAAGGAAATCACCACCTCGTCGGTCGTGCCGCGCAAGGCTTTCGCCAATCGCGTGAAATTGCGCCGGTGCCAATCGCCGCCGGTCAGGCTGGTGAACAGGATCGGATCGTAGCGCCACACCGCGGCGCGTGGGCCGAAGCGCTGCCGGAGCGTGTGCATTTCGGCAATTGCACGGGCGGCGGGCACCGTGCCGGCCTCCAGCGCCCGGGGGTATCCGGTGATGGTGTATTGCACCATGAAGGGCGCATGCGCCGCGACCGTGCCCAGATGGGCCGACAACGGCGCGATATTGCGGGTCCACAGCACGAAACCGTCGATCGAGGCCGAATCCAGCGGTACGGTAATCGGTTTGGCGTTCCAAGGGTTGACCATGCGGCACTGGCCGGCCGCGAGCCGGCGCAGGAACCAGGCGCTGTAAAAGGCTGGAATATCGGTTTTATAGCTGGCTGAAATGATCATCTGACCCGCCCCGTCGGCAGTATAGTCCGATTGTGTTCGCCCGATCGGTCAAATCGCCGGAAAGCCGGGCGGGAAACGGTATGGCCACGAAGGCAATATTCGTTCGGATGAATTCTTGTACAGTGCGGTTTCCCTCCCTATATAGCCGGAAGAAGATAACCCAAACGTGATCAAAGGGGGCCCAGGTTTCGGCGCTGATGGTCAGGCCGACGAGCCGGAACGGTTGCATGATATTCCATTCCGCAAGGGTTCGCCGAATAGAAACGAGGATAATATGAGCAAAGTCATCGGGATTGATTTGGGGACCACGAATTCCTGTGTTGCCGTCATGGAAGGCTCGCAGGCAAAGGTCATCGAAAATACCGAAGGGTTCCGGACGACGCCGTCCGTGGTTGCCTTTACGGATTCGGGCGAACGACTGGTTGGCCAGGCCGCGAAGCGGCAGGCGGTGACCAATCCGGAGAAGACGTTCTTCGCCATCAAACGGCTGATCGGCCGGCGCGCCGACGATCCGGCGGTTGAGAAGGACAAGGGCCTCGTACCCTACAATATCGTGTCCGGCGACAATGGCGACGCCTGGGTCGAGAGCGATGGCACGACCTACGCGCCAAGCCAGATCAGCGCCTTTATCCTGCAGAAGATGAAAGAGACCGCCGAAGCCTATCTCGGCGAGGAGGTCACGCAGGCGGTCATTACGGTGCCGGCCTATTTCAACGATTCCCAGCGCCAGGCGACCAAGGATGCCGGCAAGATCGCCGGCCTCGAAGTGCTGCGCATCATCAACGAGCCGACGGCGGCCTCCCTCGCCTACGGGCTCGACAAGAAGGGCAGCGGCACGATCGCGGTTTACGATCTCGGCGGCGGTACCTTCGATGTCTCGGTGCTCGAGATCGGCGACGGCGTGTTCGAAGTGAAATCAACCAATGGCGACACCTTCCTGGGCGGCGAGGATTTCGACCAGCGCGTGGTCGACTACCTTGCCGATGAATTCAAGAAGGAAAACGGCATGGATCTGCGCCAGGACAAGCTGGCGCTGCAACGGCTCAAGGAGTCGGCGGAAAAGGCCAAGATCGAGCTCTCCAGCTCGATGGAGACCGAGATCAACCTGCCTTACATCACCGCCGACCAGTCCGGGCCGAAGCATCTCAACATCAAGCTGAGCCGGGCCAAGCTGGAAGCGCTGGTCGATGACCTGATCGAACGCACCATCGAGCCCTGCAAGAAGGCGCTCAAGGATGCGGGCCTGAAGGCGAGCGAGATCGACGAGGTGATTCTGGTCGGGGGCATGACCCGCATGCCCAAGGTTATCGACATGGTGAAGAGCTTCTTCGGGCATGAACCCGGCCGTGGCGTCAACCCGGACGAAGTCGTCGCCACCGGCGCGGCGATCCAGGCCGGCGTGTTGCAAGGCGACGTCAAGGACGTGTTGCTGCTGGACGTGACACCGCTGTCGCTCGGCATCGAGACGCTGGGCGGTGTGTTTACCCGGCTGATCGACCGCAATACCACGATCCCGACCAAGAAGGCTCAGCCCTTCTCGACCGCCGAGGACAACCAGACCGCGGTGACCATCCGCGTGTTCCAGGGCGAACGCGAAATCGCGGCCGACAACAAGCTGCTGGGTCAATTCGATCTGGTCGGCATTCCGCCGGCACCGCGCGGAATTCCGCAAGTCGAGGTTGCCTTCGACATCGACGCCAACGGCATCGTCAACGTTTCCGCCAAGGACAAGGCGACCGGCAAGGAGCAGCAGATCCGCATCCAGGCGTCGGGCGGATTGTCCGATAGCGACATCGAGACCATGGTGAAGGATGCCGAGGAGCACGCGGCGGACGACCAAAAGCGCAAGGAAATGGTCGAGGCGCGCAACCAGGCGGACAGCTTGGTTTACACGACGGAAAAGAGCCTCGCCGAGTTTGGCGACAAGATCGAAGCGGACGAAAAAACCGCCATCGAAACCGGCATCGCCGAGCTGAAGGAGGCGATGGAGGGCGACGACGCCGATGCCATCAAGACCAAGACCGAAGCCCTGTCGCAGGCATCGATGAAGCTGGGTGAGGCGATGTACCGGGCCAGTCAGGAAGAGGCTGCCGCGGGCGACGAGCCGCTGGCCGACGGGGACGCGGAAAGCGCGGCTGCCGATGACGTCGTCGATGCGGATTTTGAAGAAGTCGACGACGATGCGGAGCGCAAGGACAAGACCGCTTGAGCGTCGCCGGATGATGCTGCGAAATCGGGACTAACCGGAGCCTCCGGAAGCGCGCGACGCTTCGGGAGGCTTCCGCCGTCAGGGGTGGTGGATGGAAAAGCGTGACTATTACGATGTCCTGGGCGTCGAACGCGGCGCCGACGCGGACGTCTTGAAAAAGGCGTACCGCAACCTCGCCATGCGCCATCATCCCGACCGCAATCCGGGGGACACGGAAGCGGAAGCCCGCTTCAAGGAAGCCAACGAGGCGTATGAAGTCCTCAAGGACGATCAGAAGCGCGCCGCCTATGACCGGTTCGGCCATGCCGCCTTCGAGAATGGCGGCGCGGGCGGCGGACGGGCCGGCGGATTCGATTTTACCAGCGGCTTCTCGGACATTTTCGACGAGGTGTTCGGCGATTTCATGGGCGGGCGGCGCGGCCGGTCCAGCCGCGGCGCCGATCTGCGCTACAATCTCGACATCTCGCTGGAAGATTCGTTCCACGGGCGCAAGGTCGATATCCGGGTGCCGACGTCGGTTTCATGCGATTCCTGCGACGGGTCGGGCGCCGAGGGCGGCAGCGAGCCGACCACCTGCCCATCCTGCGGCGGCGCCGGCAAGGTGCACAGCCAGCAAGGGTTTTTCACGCTCGAGCGGACCTGCCCGACCTGCAACGGCCAGGGCCAGGTCATCGACCGGCCGTGCGAGGTCTGCAGCGGTTCCGGCCGGACGCATCTGGAAAAGACGCTGTCCGTCAACATCCCCGCCGGGGTCGAGGACGGCACGCGGGTCCGGCTCGCGAATGAAGGCGAAGCCGGCCTCCGCGGTGCGCCGCCCGGCGATCTATATATCTTTTTGAGCCTCATGCCGCATCCGCTGTTCGAGCGCGAAGGCGCGGATATCTTCTGCACCGTACCGCTGCCGATGACGACGGCGACGCTCGGTGGATCGATCGAAGTGCCGACGGTCGACGGATCGCGGGCCAAGGTATCGGTGCCCGAAGGCACCCAGACCGGCCAGCGGTTCCGGCTGCGCAACAAGGGCATGTCGGTGCTGAACAGCCGCGGCCGCGGCGACATGTATGTCGCGATGGTGATCGAGACGCCGGTCAATCTGACCCGGAAGCAGAAGGAAATGCTGCGCGATTTCGAGAAACAGGGCAGCGGCAAATCGCAGAGCCCGCAATCGGAAGGCTTCTTCACCCGCGTCAAGGAATTCTGGGAAGACCTGACCGACTAGATTCAATTCGGATCGGCCCCGGCGGGCCTCGTCCCGCATCCTCACTGTTTTGATTTTCTCCCTCGCGCGCGTAGCGGGCCGTCCGGCGATCCGCTATACCGAAACAGGCGCTTGACCGCGGTCGGCGGCGCTGGCGCTGATGCGCATGATGAATGATCGAGGAAAACCGAGATGGTGGATGACATGAAAATCGGCGTGGTCGGCTGCGCCGGCCGCATGGGACAAATGGTGGTCCGTCAGATCACGGAGACCGAAGGCTGCGTTGTCGCCGGCGGCACCGAACCGGCGGGCAACCCGGCGGTCGGCGCCGATATCGGCACGCTGGCCGGGCTCGAGCCGTTCGGCGTTCTGGTAACCGACGATCCGGCGGCGATGATCGCCGCCGTCGACGCGGTCATCGACTTCACGGTCCCGGCGGCGACTGCGGAGCATGCGCGCCTGGCCGCCCAGGCAGAGGCGGTTCTGGTCGCCGGCACGACCGGCCTGGACGCGAAACAGGAAGAGGCGGTCACGCTGGCGGCGCGGCACGTTCCCGTGATCCGGGCACCCAATTTCAGCATCGGCGTCACCTTGCTGCTGGCCCTGACCGAGCAGGTCGCGGGCATTCTCGGCCCGGATTACGATATCGAAGTGGTCGAAATGCATCACCGGCACAAGGTGGACGCGCCGTCGGGCACGGCGATCGGGCTGGGCGAGGCGGCGGCGGCGGGCCGGGGCGTCGATCTCGACGCGGTGCGCAAATCCGGGCGCGACGGCCATACGGGCGCGCGGCCGTCCGGCGAAATCGGTTTCGCCACGCTGCGCGGCGGCGATGTGGTCGGCGACCATACGGTGGTGTTTGCCGGTGAGGGCGAACGCCTCGAGCTGACGCACAAGGCGGCGAGCCGTCAGGTCTTCGCCGCCGGCGCGGTGCGCGCCGCCCTGTGGGGGCGCGGCCGGCCGGCCGGGCTGTATTCGATGAAGCATGTCTTAGGCTTCGCCGACTGAGCGCCGGCCCGGCCGTTAGCCTGCGATGGACGGACTCCATCGCGTCCGCCAGGAATCGATCGCGGCGCGGAGGGCTTCGGCGACCTCGAACCGCTCGCCGGGGCTCAGGAATGCGCCGATCACCAGCGCGTTGCCGTGGCTCGACAGGGTCAGCCGGCAGTCGTGATCGGCCGGTGCGTCGACGTTGACCCGCACCCAGGTCGGCTCGAACCGCCACTGCCCGACCTCGCCCGCCGCGCCGAAGCGCCGCACTTCCAAATGCCGTTCCGTCAGGCGCACGCGTTCGTAGGCCCGTCCGGCGCGGTAGTTCAGGCGGAATGCGACGAACAGCAGCAGGAATTCGAGACCGCCGAAGCCGAGCACGGGCCACGCGCCGGCGATCATGAAGATCACTCCGATGGCCATCACCGATCCGCCGGCCAATGTCATCAAGACGCGGAAGCCGAACCGGCCGAGGCTCCTGTTCGGGCGCAGGGTGGCGTCGAAAAAGACCCGCTCGTCGGCCGGCCCGCAGGGTGCTGTGGCGGAACGTTCATTGGTCATCGCAATACGGAGAATATGGTTCCGCCTGGCGCCCTGTCCAGATGCCGGCGCAGGGTGCGGCGCCCTTGGCGTTGCCCGGCGGTCCGGCTACTCTTCCGGCCATGAAAAAAGATCAGATCGAAGAATTTTTTCGCCGGCTCGAGGCGGAGCGGCCGGACCCGAAGGGCGAATTGGACTACACCAACCCCTTTACCCTGCTGGTCGCGGTCGTGCTGTCGGCGCAGGCCACCGACATCGGCGTGAACAAGGCGACCGGACCGCTGTTCGCGGTCGCCGACACGCCGGAAAAGATGCTGGCTCTGGGGGAGACCAAGCTGCGCGGTTATATCAAGACCATCGGGCTCTTCAACACCAAGGCCAAGAACGTCATCAAGCTGAGTCAGCAACTGCTGGCCGATCACGACGGCGTGGTGCCGCGCGACCGGGCCGCCCTGGAGGCGCTGGCCGGGGTTGGCCGCAAGACCGCAAATGTGGTGCTGAACATCGCCTTCGGCGAACCGACCATCGCGGTCGACACCCATATTTTCCGGATCGGCAACCGCACCGGCCTGGCGCCGGGCAAAGACGTTCTCGCCGTGGAGAAAAAGCTCGAGAAGCGGGTGCCGCCCGCCTATCGGCTGCATGCGCACCATTGGCTGATCTTGCACGGCCGCTATGTGTGCAAGGCGCGCAAGCCGGAATGTCCCGCATGCGTGGTCCAGGATCTCTGTCGATTTAAGGCGAAGACCCTGTGAACGCCTAGACCATTTCTTGTTCAAATCGAACCAAGTGATCGAATCAAGTGAAATGGCCTATCTCTTTGTTTTTACGCAAATACGTCGTCGCGAACCGTTTCGGTTCGCTCGGGATTTGCTCTAGGGTGGCCGAAAAGACCGCCGTGTCAGCCCGCCGGTCGTGTCCGCCGTTTGAGCCGCATCCGCGAAAAGCATCGGTCGATCGGTTCGGCGCCATGGCCGCGGCGCCGCAATTCGACATGCTCGACACGGCTGTTTTCACCGGTTTCATAGAGGAAGAGATCGAGCACGCAGTGCTTCGCGCGGTATTGCCAGACCTGCGCCGGGCCGTCGCGGCGCACGAAGTCCGGCGCACCGAGGATCGGCAGCAGCCGGTCCGGCCCGAAACCGACAAAATCCTTTGCGTCGTATCGCGCGGACAGCAGGGCTTCGCGCCCGCGCTGCGACAACGGGTCGCCGGCATCCCGTGAACCGTCGCCATCGGCGGTGCTGGCCGATCGGAGCGCTTCCCGCGCTTCGTCGGACAGCGGCGGGCTGGCGGCCGCTTCCTGCGGCGCACCATTGTCGCCATTCTGGGCAATCGTGTCGCAGCCGCCGAGCAGCAGCAGTGAAAGTCCCAACGCACGCCCAAGGCCGAGCACTGACGTCTTACGCACTGATGTCGGTCTCTTTTTCCAACGGCCGAGTGGCCGGCGTGGCGGGGTCCGCCGCCAATTCGTCGCCGAAATCCGCGGACAACACGCGCCCGGAGACGGAAGCGTCCGTGATCATTTGGACGTCGCCGGCAATCTGGCCGCCGCGCTCGATTTCCAGCTCGGCATAACGGATGCGGCCGTGGACCCGGCCGGTGCGCCGGATCAGCAGGCGGCCGCGAACCAAGAGCTCGCCATCGAATTGACCTTTGATTTCAGCGGTTTCGATTTCGACCGTCCCTTCGAAGGCGCCGCTTTCGCTGATTTCAAAACGCCGGCTGTCGAACAGCGACGCCTTGACCTTGCCTTCAACGACCAGGATGTCGCAATCGGTGATTTCACCGGAAAGCGAGATATCGCGCCCGACCACCAGCTTTTTGTTCGATTCGCTGTGCAGGCTGTCATTTTGACCGCCGCCAGGCATGCTGACGACCCGGCGAGACAATTCCGATGGATACTGAGGCGGTGGTTTTCTCTCTTCGGCCATGATTGATCCCTGTGATTTGTTGGCGGAGGGAGACCTCACCCGCCCCGCAGGCCTCTTCTTCGAAGGCATTCTGTGGTCAGTATACGTCTTTTCGCCGCGGCAACCAGAACTTCGTCACGCGGGCCGAATATTTGCCGCCGTCTCATCCCGACCCGGCAATGCTTGAAAGACGTGCAACATAAACGCGGTGCCGAGCACCGGCGTCAGCAGGTTGAGCAAGGGGATCGTCATCAGCAGCACGAGAATCATGCCGCTCAGCATGAGCCGGCCGCGATGACGCCGCCGCAATTGCCTGGCCGGCGCCGGGTCGAGACGCCGATAGGCCACCAGCTCGAAATATTCGCGGCTCACCAGATACCCGTTGACCACGTAGAACAGCACCACATTCAGCGGCGGCAGAAAGATCAGCAGAATATAAAACGGCAGCGCCAGCAGATTCACGAGAATGACGACGCCCGCGAATTTCACCGTATTCATGACGGTTTCGGACAGGGTTTGGTGGCGCGCCGCGGGCAACCCTGGATAGTGCCGCGCCTCGACTGCTTCGGCGACCGTATCGAGGAAGAATCCGACCACCACCGTGACCACGGCGGGAAACAGCATCAGCGTGAGGATTAGCAGGCTGCCGACGAACAGAAATCCGGCCAGCCAGTCGAAAAACTCGCCCAGCCATTCCTGCAGCCACGACAGCCCCGGCACCGCATCCGCCGGAATGATCGTGACCAGAAACCAGAGTCCGACCCAGAGACCGGCGAAGACCAGCAAGGACAGCAAGACGCTGAACCAGATAACGCGCCGAAGCCTGGGATCACCGAGCTGCGATACGGCTTTCATGAAATAGCCCAGCATTTTACCTCTCTCGCGGTCGGTGCCGGCGGCATGGGTTGCGGGTCGAGCCGCCGAGGCTATACTCGCCGCCCAGTCAACGGCAAGGGGCGGCAGACGCCGAGATGATCAAATATGACCGAACACGATCTCATAGGCATCGGCAATGCATTGCTCGACGTGGTGGCGCAGGTCGATGACGCTTTCCTCGACGCCAACGGCCTTGCCAAGGGGGCGATGACGCTGGTGGACGACGCGCAATCCGGCGCGCTGTATGCGACGATGCCCGCCGGAACCGAATCCTCGGGCGGGTCCTGCGCCAACACGATGGCCGGGTTCGCGGCGCTTGGCGGCCGGGGCGCCTTCCTCGGCAAGGTGCGGGACGACCAGTTCGGCACGGTCTTCCGCCACGACATGCGGGCCATCGGGTGCGATTTTGACTCGCCGGCGGCGGCCTCCGGCCCCTCGACCGGCCGATGCCTGGTCCTGGTGACACCGGATGCGCAGCGCACCATGTGCACCTTTCTCGGCGCGGCGTCGCTGCTGACGCCGGAGGACCTGGACGCCACGGCGATCGCGGCGTCGGGCGTGCTGTACATGGAAGGCTATCTGTTCGACCGGCCGGAAGCCCAGAAGGCGTTCACCACCGCGGCCGAGATCGCCCATCGCGCCGGCCGCAAGGTGTCGGTCACCCTGTCGGACGGGTTTTGCGTCGACCGCCACCGGGACGCCTTTCGCGGCCTGGTCGCCGATCACACCGACATCCTGTTCGCCAACGAGGACGAAATCTGCTCGCTCTATGAGGTCGACCGGTTCGACGACGCGCTGCAGCGGGCGCGCGGCGATTGCGCCATCGCCTGCCTGACCCGCAGCGAAAAAGGCGCGGTGATCGTCGCCGGCGATGAAGTGCATGTGGTGGACGCGGCGCCGATCGACCAGCTGCGCGACACCACCGGCGCGGGCGACCAATTCGCCGCCGGATTTCTGTATGGCCACACCCGGGGCATCGACCCCTATCGTTGCGGCGTGATCGGGGCGCTCGCCGCGGCCGAGGTGATCCAGCACTACGGCGCCCGTCCAGAGGCCGACCTCGCCCCGCTCGTCGCCGCGGCGCTCGCGTGACCTGATGGCCGAGCCCGCGCCGCGCGGCACGGCAGGATCGGCACTGGCGGCGTTCCGGGTCTATACCCAGCCGCGTGTCGCGGCGTTTTTGTTTATCGGATTTGCGAGCGGCCTGCCGCTGGCGCTGACCGGCGCGACGCTGGCCGCGCGGCTCGAGCGCGCGGGGGTTTCGCTGACCGAGATCGGCCTGATCAGCCTGGTCGGGCTCGCCTATTCGCTCAAATTCCTCTGGGCGCCGGTGGTCGACCGGGTGCCGCTGCCGCTGCTGACCCATTGGCTCGGACGGCGGCGCGGCTGGATGATCCTGTCGCAGATCGTTCTGGTTGCCGCGATCCTGATGATGGCGCCGCTCGACCCGGGCACCGCCACCGGTCTGGCCGCCACCGTGTTCTGGGCCGGGGTGGTCGCGTTCGCGTCGGCGACCCAGGATATCGTGATCGATGCCTACCGCACGGAAATCCTGAGCGAAAGGCAGCTCGGCGCGGGGGCGGCCAATCATGTCCTGGGCTACCGCGTCGGCATGCTGGCGTCCGGCGGCGGGGCATTGATCCTCGCCGGCGCCGGCGGCTGGGCAATTGCTTACGCGGCGATGGCGGTGCTGATGCCGGTCGGCATGGCGGCGGTCTTTCTCAATCCGGAACCGGCGGATCCCGCGACGCCCGAATCGCGCCGCCTCGAAGCGGTGGCGGAGAGCCGCCTCGCCGCCATGCCACGCTCCGTGCGGGCGGCGGGCGCTTGGATCTATGGCGGGGTGATTTGCCCTTTCGCGGAATTCATGACCCGGCCCGGCTGGCTGGCGATTTTGCTGTTCGTCACGTTCTACAAGTACGGCGACGCGTTGCTCGGCCTCATGGCCACGCCGTTTTACCTCCGCATCGGATTTTCGCTCGCCGAGGTGGGGTGGATCAGCAAGGGCTGGGGGTTGGCCGCGACCTTGGTCGGCGCGGCGCTCGGCGGCTGGATGGTGGCCCGCTACGGGATTCTCAAGAGCCTGCTGATTTGCGGCATCCTGCAGGCGGGATCCAACCTGGTCTTCGCCTGGCAGGCCTGGGTGGGCTATTCGGTGCCGGCGTTGTTCGTGACGATCGGCGTGGAGAACCTGACCGGCGGCATGGGGACCACCGCCTTCGTCGCCTATCTCTCGAGCCTCTGCAACCGGGCCTACACGGCGACCCAATACGCGCTGTTGTCGTCGTTGGCCGCGGCCGCCCGCACCGCGCTCGGCGCCGGCGGCGGCTGGCTCGCCGATGCGACCGGCTGGCTGACGTTCTTTCTGCTGACGACGTTGGCCGCGCTGCCGGGGCTGGCGCTGCTGCTATGGATGATGCGGCGCTATCCGGTCGCGAAAACGGCGCCGCCCGGTTGAGCGGCATTCAATCCCGCGATGCGAACTGTTTTGGTTCGCTCGGGGTTTGCTCTAAATTTAAAACTCGAACGACCATGGAGGCGACGATGACCGGCACGATCCTCGAACGCCTGGAACTCGCCGAAGGCGATATCACCCGGTTGGCGGTCGACGCCATCGTCAACGCGGCCAACGAATCCCTGCTCGGCGGCGGCGGCGTCGACGGGGCGATTCACCGCGTCGCCGGGCCGGAACTGTTGGCCGAATGCCGTACGCTGAATGGTTGCCCGACCGGCCAGGCGAAAATCACCGGCGGCTACTGCCTTGCGGCGACGCACGTTATCCATACGGTCGGACCGGTGTGGCAGGGCGGTGGCCGGGGCGAGGATGATTTGCTGGCGAACTGCTACCGCCAGTCCCTGGCGCGGGCGGCGGAAAATGACGTGGCGTCGGTGGCCTTTCCGGCGATCTCGACCGGCGTCTACCGCTTTCCGCTGGACCGGGCCGCCGGCATTGCGGTCACCACCGTTGCCGCCGGACTGCGGCAGCACGCGGGAATCGGACGGGTCGTCTTCTGTTGCTTCGGCGCCGCGGCGGTTGCCGCCTACCGGGCGGCCCTCTCCGGCTTGCAAAGGTAGCGGCCGATCCGCATCAATCCGGACTCTCAATCGCATAGCCCGCGGCCCGAACCGTGCGGATAAAATCCTCCTCGCCCTTCGCATTGATCGCCTTGCGCAGGCGGCGGATATGGACGTCGACCGTCCGCACCTCGACGTAGATGTCGCGGCCCCACACCGTGTCGAGCAACTGCTCGCGGCTGAAGACGCGGCCCGGGTCTTCCATCAGATGGCGCAGCAGCCGGAATTCGGTCGGACCGAGGTGGACGTTCCTGTCGCCGCGCCGCACCTTGTGGGCCGCCAGATCCATCGACAGGTCGCCGCATTGCAGCGTTTCGTCCGCGACCGCCGGCCGCGACCGCCGGATCAGCGAGCGGATGCGCGCCAGCAGCTCGGCCGGCGAAAACGGCTTGGTGACGTAATCGTCGGCGCCGCTGTCGAGGCCGCGTATCTTGTCGCCTTCCTCGCCGCGCGCGGTCAGCATGATGATCGGCGTCAGGCGCGCTGCGGGCTTTCGCCGCAACTGCCGGCACACCTCGATGCCGCTGGTCAAGGGCAGCATCCAGTCGAGCAGGATGAGGTCCGGCGGGCTCTCCTCGACGGCGAGCAGGGCTTCCTCGCCATTGCCGGCTTCCGCAACCTCGTAGCCGTCACGCTCCAGGTTGTAGCGCAGCAGCGTCACCAGCGCCGCCTCGTCCTCGACGATGAGAATTTTCGGTTTCATGGCGCTCTTTACTCCGCGTCACCGGTATCGGCGGCTTGAAAGACCGCGAAACTCGGGTCTTCGCCCTTCGGCCGGTCGTCGGGCAATTCGACGCCCTTGACCTGATAGTGAACCGTCTCGGCGATGTTGGTGGCGTGGTCGCCCATGCGTTCGATGTTCTTGGCGATGAAGAGAAGATGCGTGCAGCCGGTAATGTTGCGCGGGTCTTCCATCATGTAGGTGAGCAATTCGCGGAACAGGCTGTTGTAGAGCTGATCGACCTCGACATCCTGGTTCCATACGGCGATCGCCTTATCCGTATCGTTTTCGAGATAGGCGTCGAGTACATCCTTGATCATCGCCTGCACCAGCCGCGCCATGCGGTCGAGGCCGGGCGACGGGATGTGCGGCATCTGGCTGATCGCGATGGCGCGCTTGGCCACGTTCTTCGCGTAGTCGCCGAAGCGCTCCAGGTCGGCGGCGATCTTCAGCGCGGACACGATGTAGCGCAGGTCGACGGCCATCGGCTGGCGCAGGGCCAGAAGCTGCACGACCAGGGCGCCGACGTCGTGTTCCAGCGCATCGATTTCCTTGTCCTGCGCGCGGACCTGTGCCGCCAGTTCGGCATCCCGCCGCAGTACCGCTTGCGCCGCGCCGTCGAGCTGCGTCTCGGCCAAGCCACCCATCCGGCTGATCAATGAGTTGAGATGGTTCAGTTCCTCGTCATAGGACGAGACGATATGGTCGCTGGTTCGGGTCATGGCGGGTTCTCTCCTCAGCCGAAGCGGCCGGTGATGTAATCCTGGGTTCGCTGGTCGCGCGGGTTGGTGAAGATTTCCGCCGTGTCGCCGACCTCGACCAGGGTGCCGAGATGGAAGAACGCGGTCCGCTGCGACACCCGGGCCGCCTGCTGCATCGAATGGGTGACGATGACGATGGCAAAGTTTTCGCGAATTTCGTCGATCAGTTCTTCGATGCGGGCGGTGGCGATCGGATCGAGCGCCGAACACGGTTCGTCCATCAGGATCACCTCGGGCGAAACCGCAATGGCGCGCGCGATGCAGAGCCGCTGCTGCTGGCCGCCGGAGAGCCCGGTGCCCGGTTCGTCCAGCCGGTCCTTCACTTCGTCGAACAGCCCTGCCTTCTCCAGGCTCGTCGTGACGATCTCGTCGAGCTCCTCCCGATCCTTGGCCAAGCCGTGCAGGCGGGGGCCGTAGGCGACGTTTTCGTAAATCGATTTCGGGAAGGGATTCGGTTTCTGGAAGACCATGCCGACCAGCGCCCGGAGCTGGACCGGATCGATGGCGGGATCGTAAATGTCGGCGCCGTCGAGCGTGATCGCCCCCTCAACCCGGCAGATGTCGATGACGTCGTTCATCCGGTTGAGACAACGGATGAAGGTCGATTTACCGCACCCCGACGGCCCGATCAGGGACGTGACCTGGCGCGACCGAATGTCGAGCGCGACATCGAACAGCGCCTGCTTGTCGGCATAAAAGACATTCAAGTCGCGCGCCGACATCTTTACGTCGCTTGCGTCGCGCGCAGCGCTTTTTTGGTGAATTTCCACGTCCGGCGGGGCCACGAAGTTCTTCAGGTCCAAATGCTGGTTCATCTTACCACCGCTTCTCCAGTTTTTTACGCAGGATGATTGCCGACAGGTTCATGACGATCAAAAACGCCAGCAGCACGATGATCGCGGCCGATGTGCGTTCGAGAAAGGCGCGCTCGGGGCTGTCCGCCCACAGATAGACCTGCACCGGCAGCACCGTTGCCGGATCGAACGGGCTCTTCGGGATGTCGACGATGAACGCCACCATGCCGATCATCAGCAGCGGTGCGCTTTCGCCGAGCGCGCGCGCCATGCCGATGATCGTACCGGTCAGCACGCCCGGCATGGCGAGCGGCAGGACATGGTCGGTGACGGTTTGCAGCCTGCTCGCGCCGATGCCGAGCGCCGCTTCACGGATCGACGGCGGAACCGCCTGCAGCGATGCGCGCGCGGCGATGATCACCGTCGGCATGGTCATCAACGCCAGCACGATGCCGCCAACGATCGGCGCCGACCGCGGCAAATGCAGGAAGTTGAGGAACACCGCGAGGCCGAGCAGCCCGAAGACGATCGACGGCACCGCCGCCAGATTGTTGATGTTCACCTCGACCAGGTTGGTCCATCGGTTGCTCGGCGCGAATTCCTCGAGATAGACCGCCGCCATGACCCCGAGCGGGAAGGCGAGAATGAGCGTTACCGCCAAGGTGAAGAACGATCCGACCACCGCGCCCCAGACGCCGGCGATCTCCGGATCGCGGCTGTCGCCGCCGGTGAAGAAGCGGGTATCGAAGCGCCGTTCGATCGCGCCCTGTTTATCGAGCGCCGCAACCCAGGCCAGTTCGTCGTCCTTGATGCGCCGCTGGCTTTCCGGCAGGCCGACCGCCACGTTGCCCTTGCGCAGCATGTCGATGTCGTCCGACGCGGTCAGCCACACGGTTCGGGTCTGGCCGACGAGCGAGGGATCGGCGAGCACCATGCGCTGCAATTCATACGCGGCGTCGCCGCTGACGAGTTTATAGAGCCGCCGTTTCGCGCGCCGGTTCTTGACCTCGGGGAACGCCTTGCGCAACGCGGCCTTGGCCAGCGCCTGATAGTCGCCGTCCGCCAAGGCATTCGCATCGCCCTTGCCCTCCGGGTCGATGGCGTCTTGCGCAAATTCGATATCGAGCCGCAGGTGGGTTTGCGAAAAAGCGGTGTAGCCATTGGAAAATATGGTGCCGAGCAGCAACACGAGAAAACTCAGCGCGAGCACGATCGCGGTCAACCCATAGGCGCGAAACCGCTTCTCCGCCGCGCGCCGCCGGGCGAGCCCGGCGCCGATGCGCAAAGCGGTCCGCGAGCTGCCGCCCAAGGCCGGTGCGGGTGAGAAGGCGGCCGGATCAGTCATAGACTTCTCGATATTTCTGCACCACCCGGAAGGCGATGACGTTGAGGCAAAGCGTAACCACGAACAGCGCCAGCCCGAGCGCGAAGGCCGCCAGTGTCTTGGGACTGTCGAATTCCTGATCGCCGACCAGAAGGGTGACAATCTGAACGGTGACCGTGGTGACCGCCTCGAAGGGGTTGGCGGTGAGCTTCGCGGTCAGCCCGGCCGCCATGACGACGATCATGGTCTCGCCGATGGCGCGGGAGGCGGCCAAAAGAATGCTGCCGACGATGCCGGGCAGCGCGGCCGGCAGGACGACCCGGATAATGGTTTCCGACCTGGTCGCGCCGAGCCCGTAGGAGCCTTCGCGCAGCGCCTGGGGCACCGCGGTGATGACGTCGTCCGAGAGTGACGAGACGAACGGAATGATCATGATCCCCATGACCAGGCCGGCGGCAAGCGCGCTTTCCGATGCGATCGACAGGCCGAAATGGGCGCCCGATTCCCGCAGCGCGGGGGCAATCGTCAACGCCGCGAAGAAGCCATAGACCACGGTCGGAATGCCGGCCAGGATCTCCAGCGCGGGCTTTGCGAAGGCCCGCACGCGCGATGTCGCGTATTCCGCCATGTAGATCGCCGAGAGCAGGCCGATCGGCACCGCGACCGCCATCGCGATCGCACTGATCAGCGCCGTTCCCGCGAAGATCGGCACCGCGCCGAAGGCGCCGGCGGAGGCAACCTGATCGGCGCGCAGGGCGATTTGCGGGCTCCAGTCGAGGCCGAACAGAAACTCGGAAATCGACACCTGCTCGAAGAAACGCGCCGCTTCGAACAGCAGCGACAGGACAATGCCGATGGTGGTCACGACGGCGATCACGGACGCGGCAAGCAGGAACCCCATGATCGTACGTTCGACCAGGTTGCGCGCCCGCAGTACCGGTGCGATGCGCCGGCGGCCGACGGCGATGCCGCCCGCCGCGAGCGCGATGCACAGCACCGCCATGGCGGCGAAGCTGGCGTTCTCGAGGGATTTGTATCGTTCGCCGGCCGCGCGAATGGCCGCGTCCGCCTGACCGCTCGCGATGTCGCCGGCCGCGAGATTGCGGATGTCGTTGATCAGCAGGTTGAGGCGCGCTTTCGGCAGATTTTGCTGATCGGCCGGCAATGTGCCGCGGGCGAGCTCGGTGACGATGCTGGTTTCGAAGGCGAGCCAGACGGCAAGCAGCGCAAAGGCCGGCAGGGCGCACCAGATGACGAGATAGAGGCCGTAATAGGCGGGCAGCGAGTGCAGCTTTTCCGCCCGGCCAGCGGAGACCGCCACGGCGCGGCGGCGGCCCATTCTGAATCCGGCATAGGTCAAGCCGAGCAAGATGAGAACGAGGGCCGTAAGCTGCATTTAGAAGATTCCCCGCCTCGTCCCGAGGCCTCGTTGGTCGGCGTGGTGTGGGTTGAAAGGGATCACTGAAAATAGCCGGAAAAAATTAAGAAAATGGGCGGCCGGAGGAAAAGGCGGCCGCGCGCAATGCCCATTACATCGACAGCGCAGCGAACCCGATCGAGGATTTGCGAACTTTCTGCCGCTCCCCGTCGGGCAGCGGGATCAGGCCGCGGTCGGCCAGATAGCCTTCCGGTCCCCACGCCTTTTCGCTGGTGAATTCGGCGACAAATTTCCTGATGCCGGGAATTGTGCCCACATGCGCGGTCTTCACATAGAAGTACAGCGCCCTGGAGACCGGGTATTTTTGTGCCGAGATGTTCTCGAAGGTCGGGTCGACGCCCTTGACCAGGCTGCCCTGGATCTTGTAGGCGTTCTGGTCGAGGAAGCTGTAGCCGAAGACGCCGAAGGCACTCGGGTTGGCCTCCAGTTTTTGCACGATGAGGTTGTCGTTCTCGCCGGCTTCGATGTAGTGGCCGTCCTCGCGGATGCCGCGGCACAGCGCCTTGTACTTCTTCTTGTTGGTTTTCTTAATCGCCTTCAGCGATTTGAAGGTCTTGCAGCCGCCCTCGATCGCGAGTTCGTTGAAGGCGTCCCGCGTGCCGGAGGTCGGCGGCGGGCCGAGAACTTCGATCTTGGCGTTCGGCAGGGAGCCGTCGATGTCGCTCCACTTTTTATACGGATTGGCGATCAGCGTGCCGCCGTCCTTGCCGCCTTCCGGGACCTGCTTGGCCAGTGCCAGGAAGAGCTGCCTGAGGGTGATCTTCATTTGGCCGGATTTCTTGGAATTGGCGATGACGATGCCGTCATAGCCGATCTTCACCTCGGTGATTTGGGTGACGCCGTTCTTCGCGCAGCGCTCGACTTCGGACTTCTTGATGCGGCGGGATGCGTTGGCGATGTCGGGGTGCTGCGTGCCGACCCCGGCGCAGAACAGCTTGAGGCCCCCGCCCGACCCGGTCGATTCCACCTTGGGCGTCTTGAAAGCGCTGACCTTGCCGAATTTTTCGGCGACCACCGTTGCAAACGGATAGACGGTGGAGGATCCGACGATGTTGATCTGATCGCGCGCCTCGGCGGCGCCCACCAGGGCGGCGGACGCGGCGACAATGAGTAGAGTCCTCTTGATCACGAAAATTCTCCATCTCTCTGGTGTATCAATAGTCGTTCCAACACGCCGGAAAATAGCGATCCATGGCGTCGTAATTACTACCGATCGATTACAAAATTATGACAGGGGGCCCGAAATTCCGGGCGGAACACGCGGTCGCGCCGCTTCAGGCGCCGGGCGGAGGGGTGATGTATGGCAACGACACGCTGAAGGTGCTGCCCTCGCCCTCCGCGCTGTCGATCGAGAGTTGGCCCCGGTGGCGATTGACGATGTGCTTGACGATGGCGAGGCCGAGGCCGGTACCGCCGAGTTCGCGGCTGCGCGCGGCGCTGACCCGATAGAACCGCTCGGTCAGCCGTGGAATGTGATCGGCCGGGATGCCGCCGCCCTGGTCGTGCACCGACACGGTGACGCCGCGGCCGGGCGGCGCCTGGACCGTCACGGATACGGTCGTATTTTCATGGCCGTACTTGATGGCGTTGTCGATCAAATTCTGGAACACCTGGGTCAGTTGGTCTTCCTCGCCACTGACCGTTACATGCGGCCCGGTGATTTCGATCGTCATGCCGCGTTCTTCCGCTTTCAGCGCAAGCGCGTCGCGCACCTTGGCCAGCAGCGGATGAAGAGCGACGGTATCGGTCGGCCGGCTGCGTTCGTCGAGCTCGATCCGCGAGAGCGACAACAGATCCTCGATCAGCCGCGCCATGCGTTCCGCCTGATTGTGCATAATCGCGAGGAAACGCTCCTGGGCCTCCGGGTCGTCGCGGGCGGCGCCGCGCAATGTTTCGATGAATCCGAGCAGGCTCGCCAGCGGCGTGCGCAGCTCGTGGCTTACATTGGCGACGAAGTCCGCCCGCATCTGCTCGCCGAGGCGGATAGGGGTCAAATCATGCAGCAGGATCAGCGCCCCTCCTTCGGCGCCGCCGAGCGGTTCGATCAGCGCGCTGTAGCTGCGGTGCTGCGGTGCCGGCATCGATATTTCCACCGCCTGGGACTCCTCCGCCGACAGCGCGCGCTCGATCGCCTGGAGCAGCACCGGATGGCGCAATCCGGCGGTGAGGTCGCGCCCGATCGGATTCGTTTCCGTCAATTCCGCCGCCGCCCGGTTGGCGCGGACGACGCTGCCCGCCCGGTCGATCACGAGAAGCGGATCGGGCAATGCTTCCAGCAGCCGGTCGGCGGTCGCGCGCTCGGTGGTCAATCTGTGGTGCTGTTCCTGCCAGCGCCGCGCCAGCCGGCCGACCGCGACCGACAGGCGCGGCACCGTCGGCGCATGCAGCTTGAGATCTTCGCCCTGTTCGGTCAGATGCTCGATGCGACGGTGCAGCCGGTCGAGGCCGTCGTAGTGGCGTTTCGCGATCAATCCGCCGAGCGCGGCCAGCGCGACCGCCGCCGCCAGTGCCGGGGCCGGCGTGAGCCAGCCGCCCAGCACGAGAATGGCCAGGACGATGATTCCCGGCGCGGCAATCGATACCGCGGCGCTCAAGGTTCGACTTGGCTGGCGCTCAGCCATGTATTGGGCCCATTCCTTGGCGGCGGGGTCGGACGCCGGTCTTTTAGCGGATCGCGTCGTGCGCCGCCAAGGCCGCGGCGTTGACGAGATCGTTCACGGTCGCGCCCATCTGGACGATCTGCACCGGCTTCGACAGTCCCAGCATGATCGGCCCGATCACCGTACCGCCGCCCAGCACACGCAACATTTTGGCGCTGATGCTGGCGCTGTGCAGCGCCGGCATGATCAGGCAGTTCGCCGGACCGGTCAGGCGGCAAAACGGATAGAGCTGCTTCATCAGCTCGAAATTCAGCGCGCTGTCGGCCTGCATGTCGCCGTCATATTCAAAATCGACCTTGCGGCTGTCGAGGATTTCGACCGCGTCGCGCACCCGCTGCATGTGCGGCCGCATCGGCTGTCCGAAATTCGAGAAGGAGGTCAGCGCGACCCGCGGTTCCTGTCCATATTGCCGGGCGTAATTCGCCGTTTGCGTGGCGATGTCGGCCAGTTCTTCCGGCGTGGGCACCTCGTGGACGTTGGTGTCGGCGATGAACACGGTGCGGCCCTGCGCGACCATCACCGTCACCCCCATCAGTCGCGCGCCGTCCTGCGAATCGATCACCCGGGTGACCTCCTCGAAGCTGGTCGCGAAACTGCGCGTGGTTCCGGTGACCAGCGCGTCGCCGTCTTCCATCGCTACCATGCAGGCGCCGAAGACGTTGCGGTCCTGGTTCACCATGCGCTGGCAGTCGCGGTACAGGAAGCCCGCGCGTTGCAGCCGGGCATACAGGAAGTCGGTGTATTTGGCGTTGTTCTTGCTCAGCCGCGCGTTGTGAATCTCGAGGTTGCCATTGGTCTCGATGCCGAGCCGGTCGACGGTTTCCTGAACGCGGTTTTCGCGGCCGATCAGGATCGGCATGCCGTAGCCCGCGTTGCGGAAGGCCACGGCGGCGCGAATGACCCGGTCCTCCTCGCCTTCCGCGAAGACGACGCGGCGCGGATTGGCGCTGACCCTTGTGTAGATGAATTGCAGGCTGGACATCGCCGGGTCGAGCCGCGCCGACAATTTCTGGCGGTACGCGTCCATGTCCTCGATCGGGCGGCGCGCGACGCCGCTGTCCATTGCCGCTTGCGCCACCGCCGCCGGCACCGCGGAGATCAGCCGGGGATCGAAGGGCACGGGAATGATGTATTCGGGCCCGTAGCGCAGCCGAGTGCCGCCATAGGCCGCGTCGACCTCGTCCGGCACGTCTTCCCGCGCCAGTTCGGCCAGCGCTTGCGCCGCCGCGATCTTCATCGCGTCATTGATGGTGGAGGCGCGCACGTCCAGCGCGCCCCGGAAGATATAGGGGAAGCCGAGAACGTTGTTGACCTGGTTCGGGTAGTCGGACCGGCCGGTCGCCATGATCGCATCCTTGCGCACGGCGCCGACGTCTTCGGCGGTGATTTCCGGATCCGGGTTCGCCATCGCGAAGATGATCGGTTTCTTGGCCATCGACTTGACCATCGCCTTGCTGACCGCGCCTTTGACCGAGAGGCCGATGAATACGTCGGCGCCGGCCATTGCTTCTTTTAGCGTGCGCAGATCGGTTTGGACCGCGTGCGCCGATTTCCATTGGTTCATGCCGTCTTCGCGGCCTTGATAGATCACGCCCTTGGAATCGCACATCACGATATTGTCGTTCGGCACGCCCATCGACTTGATCAGCTCGACGCAGGCGACCGAGGCCGCGCCGGCGCCGTTGACCACCATCTTGGTTTTCTTGACGTTGCGCCCGGTGAGGTCGATCGCGTTGAGCAGGCCGGCCGCCGTGATGATGGCGGTGCCGTGCTGGTCGTCGTGAAACACGGGGATGTCGAGCAATTCGCGCAACCGTTGCTCGATGATGAAACATTCCGGCGCCTTGATATCTTCGAGGTTGATGCCGCCGAAGCTGTTGCCGAGCGCGCGCACGCAATCGACCATCGTATCGACGTCCTCGGTGTCCAGTTCGAGGTCGATGGCGTCGATGTCGGCAAACCGCTTGAACAGGACCGCCTTGCCTTCCATCACCGGCTTGGCCGCGAGCGCGCCGATGTTGCCGAGGCCCAGCACCGCGGTGCCGTTGGAAATCACCGCAACGGTGTTGCCCTTCGCCGTGTAGTCGTAGGCGGTTGCGGGATCCTTCTCGATCTCGAGACAGGGATAGGCTACGCCCGGAGAATAGGCGAGCGAAAGATCGCGCTGCGTCGTCAGCGGTTTCGTCGGCAGCAGGGCGACCTTGCCCGGCTGGCCGCGGGAGTGGAAGCGCAAGGCTTCCCGCTCGGTTATCCGTTTATTCTCCATGATCTGCGCCGCTCTCCCCCTCACGGTGTTGAATTGCTCTGCGCGGCGCCCCATTGTCCTGCCCAGCGGCTGGGCAGGTGGCGGCGCCGCGCTCGAAGAATCATACTGACACGAAGTCGATGGATCATGCCAATCTTTCTCTTTGCCGGACCTGTCCGAACCGCGGCACGGGTTAACGCGCGGTTCGGCCCCGTGCTAACGTCGCGCCGATGACCCGACCCGTGCCGAAAACACCGAGCCGCGCGCCGGCCACGCCGATGATGGTGCAGTACCTGCACCTGAAGGAGCGCCATGCCGACTGCCTCCTGTTTTATCGCATGGGAGATTTCTACGAGATGTTCTTCGATGACGCGGTCGCGGCGTCGAAGGCGCTCGATATCACGCTGACCAAGCGGGGCGCGCATAACGGCGAAGACATTCCGATGTGCGGGGTTCCGGTGCACGCCGCCGAAAACTATCTCTCGCGGCTGATCCGCAAGGGGTTTCGCGTCGCCATCTGCGAACAACTCGAAGACCCGGCGGAAGCCCGCAAACGCGGCGCCAAGTCGGTGGTCAAGCGCGACGTGGTGCGCCTGGTCACGGCCGGTACGATCACGGAAGAGCACCTGCTGGATGCGCGCGCGCATAATTACCTGGCGTCGCTCGCCATGGTCGCCGGCGGCCTCGCCATCGCCTGGCTCGACATTTCGACCGGCGAATTTTTTACCCAGCCGCTGCACGCCGATGCGGGGACCGCGCTGTCCGCGGCGCTCGCCCGGATCGACCCGGGAGAGATCGTGGCGCCGGAAAAAGTGCTCGGCCGCGATGAATTTTTCGAAGTGTTCAATGAGTGGAAAGACCGGTTGACGCCGCAGCCCGACAGCCGGTTTGATTCGGCGAACGCGAAGAAGCGGCTGCAAGCGGTGTATGGGGTCTCGGCGCTCGACGCCTTCGGCGACTTCGGACGGGCCGAGCTCGCCGCCGCCGGTGCGCTGGTCGACTATGTGGAGTTGACGCAGGTCGGCCGGCTGCCGCGCTTGGCCGCGCCGCGCCGGCTCGCGGAATCGGCACTGATGGAAATCGACGCGGCGACCCGGCGCAACCTCGAACTCACCCAGACCATGACCGGCGAGCGCAAGGGCAGCCTGCTTTCGGTTATCGACCGCACGGTGACCGGCGGCGGTGCCCGGCTGTTGGCGGCGCGGCTGGCGGCGCCGTTGACCGATCCGGCGGCGATCGACCGTCGGCTCGACGCCGTCGGCTGGTTGATCGCGGAAAATTCGTTGCGGGGCGACATGCGCGCGATCCTGACGCGCAGCCCCGATCTCGAACGCGCGCTGTCGCGGCTGACCGTCGGCCGGGGCGGTCCGCGCGATGTCGCGGGCGTGCGCGACGGGCTGATCGAAGCGGCGGCCTTGCGCGCGGCCGCGGGCGCATCGACGTTGCCGCCGCCGCCCGACGCGGCCGAGGCGCTGGACGGTCTTGGCGAGCACGCCGTGCTGGTCGACCGGCTGACCCGGGCCCTCGGAGAATCGCTGCCCCTGGCCGCGCGCGACGGCGGATTCATCGCGCCGGGCTATTCGGAGGGATTGGACGAGGTGCGCCAGCTGCGCGACGAAGGCCGGCGGCTGATCCTGGCGCTCGAAAGCCGCTACCGCGATGAGACCGGCGCCGAGGTTTTGAAGATCAAGCACAACAACGTGCTCGGCTATTTCGTCGAAGTCACCACCCGGTTCGCCGACAAGATGGGCGAGACATTCATCCACCGCCAGACCATGACCAATGCGGTGCGGTACTCGACCACTGAACTGGCGGATCTGGCGCGCCGCATTTCCGAGGCCGGCGACAAGGCGCTGGCGATCGAGCTGCAGTTGTTCGACGATCTGGTGGGCGAGGTGGTCGCGCGTGCGGACGCGGTGGCGGCCGCGGCGGCGGCGGCGGCGGCGCTCGATGTTGCCGCGGCGCTGGCCGAGCTGGCGGCGGCCCGGCGCTATTGCCGGCCCGCCGTGGGCATGGGACAGGAATTTCGAATCGACGGCGGCCGTCACCCGGTGGTCGAGGCGGCCCTGGAAGCGTCGGGCGAGAGCGCCTTCGTCGCCAATGAGTGCGACCTCGGTCCGGCGCGGCGGTTGTGGCTGGTGACCGGGCCGAACATGGCCGGCAAGAGCACATTTTTGCGCCAGAACGCCTTGATCGCGGTGCTGGCGCAGATCGGCTCCTACGTGCCGGCGGCGCGGGCGGAAATCGGCGTGGTCGACCGGTTGTTCAGCCGGGTCGGCGCGTCCGACGATTTGGCGCGCGGCCGCTCGACCTTCATGGTCGAGATGGTGGAGACCGCGGCGATCCTTAATCAGGCGACCGACCGGTCCCTGGTCATTCTCGACGAGATCGGCCGCGGCACCGCGACGTTCGATGGATTGTCGATCGCCTGGGCCTCGGTCGAGCATCTGCACGAGGTCAACCGGTGCCGCGCGCTGTTCGCGACCCATTTTCACGAACTGGTGGCGCTCACCGGCCGGCTCGACGCGCTCAAGCCCTACAGCATGCGGGTCAAGGAATGGGAGGGCGATGTGGTGTTCCTGCACGAGGTGGCGGCCGGCGCGGCCGACCGGTCCTACGGCATCCACGTTGCCAAGCTGGCCGGTCTGCCGGCGCCGGTGATCGCCCGGGCGGAAGCGGTGCTGGGGACGCTGGAACAGGGCGAGCAATCGGGCGCGGTGGCGCGGCTGGGCGAGGATCTGCCGCTGTTCGCCGCGCTGGCGGCACCGCCGCCACCCGCTTCGGCGGCGCCCTCGGCGGTCGAGGAGGCGCTGGCCGCGCTCGATCCGGACGACCTGACGGCGCGCGATGCGCTCGAGCTGGTATACCGCTTGAAGGCGCTGCTCGGCGGTTAATTTCGAACGGCCGAGCACCGGCTGGAGCAAGCGCCGGATCAGCACTTTTCCTTGCATTCCCAGGCCCGCTGACGCATGACAGTGCGATGGAACGGCTGCGAAATAGGCGCCATATCGTCGACCGGGCGCTGGTCTATGACTCCGCGTCGGCCTTGCTCGAGGACCGCGCCCCGGGCGGCGACCGGCCGCCCGAATTGCTGGTCTTTTACCGCAAGGTCATCGACAGCGGTGTGATGGAAATCCGCCGCCGCTTCGATCTCGATCAGGACGGCGCACTCGCAGTGCAGGGCCATTGTTTCCTGATGGATCAGTTGATCCGGGTGATCCACGATGTGGCGGCCGAACACATCTACCCGGCGGCCAATCCGACCGCTGGCGAGCAGCTCTCCATCGTCGCCTATGGCGGCTATGGGCGGGGCGAGCTGGCGCCGCATTCGGATCTCGATCTGCTTTTTCTCACCCCTTACAAGCTGACGCCGCGCACCGAGCAGTTGGTCGAGCACGTGCTCTACACGCTGTGGGATCTCGGCCTCAAGGTCGGCCATGCGACGCGGTCGATCGACGATTGCATCCGTCAGGCAAAGGCGGATATGACGATCCGGACCGGCCTGCTGGAGTCCCGCTTCGTCTGGGGCGAGCAGGCCCTGTTCCGCGAGCTGCGCCAGCGCTTCGGAAAGGAAGTGGCGAGCGGAACCGGTCCCGAATTCGTCGAGGCGAAGTTGCGCGAACGCGATGAGCGGCATGTCCGGATGGGCGATACCCGCTATGTGCTGGAGCCCAACATCAAGGACGGCAAGGGGGGCTTGCGCGATCTGCATACGCTGTTCTGGCTCTCCAAATACCTCTACCGGGTCGACGACATCGCACTGCTGATCGACGAAGGCCTGTTCACGCGCAAGGAAGTCGACCGGTTCGCCAAGGCGCAGAAGTTCCTGTGGACGGTGCGCTGCCATCTCCACTACATCACCGGCCGGCCCGAGGAACGGCTGACCTTCGATCTGCAGCCGGAGCTGGCGGCACAGATGGACTATCGCGACCATGCGGGAGCCGCCGGGGTCGAACGCTTCATGCGGCATTACTTCCTGATCGCCAAGGATGTCGGCGACTTGACCCGGATTTTCTGCGCGTCCCTCGAAGCGCGCCACCAGCGCCGCAGCCTGCTGCGCCTGCCGGCGGGCCTGTTCAGCCGCGACATGGAAGGGTTCCGGGTCGAGAGCGGCCGCATCTCGGTGCGCAGCGACGATCATTTCAAGGATACGCCGGTCGACATGCTGCGGCTGTTCGAGGTGGCGCACCGCCGCAAGCTGGACATCCATCCCGAGGCGCTCCGGCTGATCACGCGCAATTTGCGCCGGATCGACCGCGGCCTTCGAGAGGACCCCGCGGCGAACCGCCTGTTTCTCGACGTTTTGGCGGCGGACGAAAATCCCGAAGTCGCCTTGCGCCGAATGAACGAGGCCGGGGTGTTCGGCAAATTCATCACCGAGTTCGGCCGCGTCGTGGCGCAGATGCAGTACGACATGTACCACGTCTACACCACCGACGAGCACACCATCCGCGCGATCGGCATCCTCAACCAGATCGAACGCGGCGAGCTGGCGCAGGACCATCCGCTGTCGACCGAGGTGATTCACAAGGTCCTGTCGCGCGAAGTGCTGTATGTCGCGGTCCTGCTGCACGACATCGCCAAGGGACGCGGCGGCGACCATTCCGAATTGGGCGCGAAGATCGCCCTGAAGCTGTGTCCGCGTCTTGGCTTCACGCCGGAGCAGGCCGACACGGTGAGCTGGCTTGTCCGCTATCACCTGGCGATGAGCAACACCGCGTTCAAACGCGACCTGTCGGACACGAAAACGATCGAGGATTTTGTCGCCCTCGTGCAGTCGCCGGAACGGCTGCGCCTGCTGGTCTGCCTTACCGTCGCCGATATCCGCGCGGTCGGACCGGGGCGTTGGAACAACTGGAAGGCGACGCTGCTGCGCGAACTGTACCGCCGGGCGGAAGCGCTGATGGACGGGGGCAGCGCCTCGGAAGGCCGCGACGACCTGGCCGCTGCCGTGACCGGGAAATTGCGCGGCGCGCTGTCCGATTGGCCAAACGAGGCGGTCGAAGAGCATCTGGCCAGCGGACATCCGGGCTATTGGCTGTCCTACGACGCCGGCACCCTGGAGCGCCACGCCCGGTTCATCCGGGAGACGGATCTGGCCGGGCTGCCGCTGGCGATCGACCGCCGCGTCGACACGGACCGCGGGGTCACCGAAATCACGATCTATACCGCCGACCATCCGGGCCTGTTCAGCCGCATCGCCGGCGCGCTCGCGGTCTCCGGAGCGAACATCGTCGATGCCAAGATCCACACCTTGAACAGCGGCATGGCGCTCGACAGCTTCCTGGTGCAGGACGCCGACGGCGGGGCTTTCGCGCGGCCGGACAAGCTGGCGAAACTCGCGGTGCTGGTCGAACAAACGCTGTCCGGACGTCTGCGGCCGCTCGCCGAGCTGCAAAAGAACGAAGGCTTGCCG
>Ga0224508_10000563_pt1 | contig 36008 bp, 34 predicted proteins | sample SF_Jan12_sed_USG_4_FD_170157 | JGI IMG/M metagenome (GOLD analysis project Ga0224508, IMG submission 170157) | Sediment microbial communities from San Francisco Bay, California, United States - SF_Jan12_sed_USGS_21 | ecosystem: Environmental > Aquatic > Marine > Sediment | place: USA...
CGAGGTTAATTAGAAATGGTAGGCGGTTTAGACAACATCATGAAAAAGGCGCAGGAGATGCAAGAAAACCTGCGTAAGGCACAAGAAGAATTAGCCAAGTTAGAAGTCAATGGCGAAGCAGGTGGTGGATTGATTGCTGTGACAATGACTTGTCGACACGATGTTAAACGGATCGAGATTGATGATGCTTTACTGGGCGATGACAAAGAAGTGTTGGAAGATTTAATCGCGGCGGCGATTAACGATGCCGTTCGCAAGGTAGAAAAAACAACCCAGGAAAGAATGAGTGGACTGGCTTCCGGGTTGAGTATTCCCGGTTTGAATCTTCCTTTGTAAGCAAGTTTCATCGTGTCCGATTCCCAGTCAATCGAAGTATTGAAACAGGCATTGCGGCGTCTTCCCGGTGTCGGACCAAAGAGCGCGCAACGCATGGCGTTTCATTTGCTGGAGCGCGACCGCGAAGGCGCGAAAATGATTGCCGACGCTATTCAGGTCGCGGTGTCAAAAATCAATCATTGCGAACGTTGCAATAATTTTAGCGAAAACACGCAGTGCGATATTTGCTCTTCACCACGACGCAGCGAAAATCTTCTGTGTGTTGTGGAAACGCCGGCTGATCTCGAGTCCATTGAGCAGGCAGGTTTTTATAAAGGCATGTTTTTTGTGTTGATGGGGCATATCTCACCGTTAGATGGCATCGGCCCCGATCAACTGGGTGTCGAAAAGCTCACAAAAGTTGTTAAAGACCCGGTGGTAGAAGAAGTCATACTGGCGACTAACTTGACTATAGAGGGCGAGGCAACAGCGGACTATGTGGCCGACCTCATCAAGGATGACGTCAACAGTGTAACGCGACTCGCACGTGGCGTGCCGGTGGGCGGCGAATTGGAATACATGGACGCGGGGACATTGACCCAGGCATTTAACGATAGAAGAGCGCTGACCGTCTAATTTATGACCCAGGACGCAAACGCCTTGGTCTGGATGGATCTGGAAATGACCGGTCTTTATCCAGACCACGACCGCATCATTGAAATTGCGAGTATAGTTACCGACAGTAACCTCAATATTGTAGCCGAGGGGCCGGTCATCGCGATTCATCAGTCCACCGAAATGTTGGATGGGATGGACGACTGGAATACCACGACACACACCGCAACCGGTCTGGTAGAACGCGTGCGCGCTTCGAACATCAGCGAACAAGAAGCGGAACTACATACTATCGCTTTTTTAAACGAGCACGTGCCAAAAGGCAAATCGCCTTTGTGTGGTAATTCAATCAGCCAGGATCGCCGGTTTCTGTACCGCTACATGCCCGATCTGCAAGAATACATGCACTACCGCAATGTCGATGTTAGTTCAGTTAAAGAACTGGCCTCGCGATGGTACCCAGACATTGCCGCAAAATTCGAGAAGAACAACACCCACCGCGCCCTCGACGATATCCGTGAATCCATCGAAGAACTGAAGTTTTATCGGGAGAATATTTTCAAAACTTGAATTGTGTGTGCACGTAAGATGCAATCAGGAACGAATTACATCTGTCGAACGAATGATGTTATTCGTAAGCTCACCAAAATCCTACGACTGATGCCAGGCGTTAATGCTTAAAGATAATTTAAGATAGAAAAAAGTGAGATCGTTTCTATTTTTTTTAGGTGGATTGATTACGGGCGTTATCGTTTTGGTTGGCGGCGGCTATGCTGCTTTTCAGTATTATGTACACAATGCTGGAGAGTATCGGGCGGAGTGGTTGCCGGATTTCAATGAAGAGCTGTTTGAATCTGCTGCAGAATTAGCAGCTGCAGAATCTGAGTATGAACGATGGGTGGCGGTTGGAGATGTAGGACTATGGAATGTCGACGCAGGGGACTTGGATAAAGCAAAGTCGTTTGCTTATGAAGCCTTAACAATCGCAGAAAAGTATAAGGGCGATTGGAACTACGGAAATGCGGTACATAAAGGCCATCTAACTTTGGGTAGGATTGCTCTGCGTGAGAACAATATTCTAGCGGCAAATAAGCAACTCGCCCCGGCTGGAAATACACCGGGGCCTCCCCAACTAAATTCTTTTGGCCCGAATATGGTACTTGCGAAAGAACTTCTGGAAAAGGGTGAGCGTGAAGCTGTTTTAGAGTATTTTGATGCTTGTGAGAAATTTTGGAATTCAGAATTCAGTGAATTAGACGAATGGAAAGAACAAGTACAAAGTGGCGACATGCCTAGATTTGGCGCGAACTTAATTTACTGATTCGCGCTAGATAGTATTGCTGAGTGAAGAGTGAATTATGCAGCGCGATTGATGCGGTTCACAAAGCCCGCGTAGGATGCAATGAGGAACGGTGCATCTGTCGAGTAGGAGCTTGCTATTTTTTGTTTTTAGCCATCACGTGGACGGTGAGAATAGACAGGACGCGGCGCGTTACACCGAATAGCTTGCGCAGGGTGCTGACGCGATTGATGCGGTTCGCAAGCTCACCGACATCCTAACGTTTGTCGCATTTTCATTTCGATGAATGATCTTCTTCATGTACTATCGACACACAAGTCGTTCGTTACAATTATCGATAATGCAGATACCTGACCAATCGTCGCCGCCTTCACATGATGCTGATGCGAATGTTGAGTGAAAAATATTGTGGGAGAGGTGATTGATCGAAACCGCTGGATTAGCTATCACAACATTCTTCGCGACAATCGGCCCATTTGGTGTATCCGCGATGTTCGCCGCGCTAACGGCATCCGCGACGCCCGAAGCACGACGGTCGATGGCTATACGAGGCACTTTGACCGCTGCAGCTATTTTGCTTGGATTCGCGCTCATCGGGGAGCATCTTTTATCGAGTTTCGGCATTTCTTTAGCTGCCCTTAGAATTTCCGGCGGAATCCTCCTTCTGTTGATCGGGATAGAAAAGGTATTTGCAAGGTCATCCAGCGGAACCTCTACGACGAAAGAAGAAGAACTGGAGGCGGAGACAAAACAGGATATCTCAGTGTTCCCGCTGGCAACTCCGCTTCTTGCCGGGCCTGGTGCAATGGGGGCCACCATACTGTTGATGGCTGACGCCGAGGGGAGTCTGACTCGTCAAATTGTCGTTGTCGCATCATTGTTGAGCATTTTGCTTATGACACTAGGCGCATTACTATCGGCCAGTACCCTGCAAAAACATTTAGGCGTTACAGGTATGCATGTTATAGGCCGGGTTATGGGTGTTCTATTGTCTGCATTAGCAGTGCAGTTTATTCTTGATGGTATTGGGCAGAGCGGATTGTTAAATATTTGACTACGGTTGCGTAGGATGTAATTAGGAACGGTGCATCTGTCGAGCGATTGATGCGGTTCGCAAACCCACCAGCATTCTACGGCTAATGTTGAGCGATGGCCCACTTCACATGTTCTTGTACTAATTCGGATGGATAATCCAGGCGTTGATACAAGGCGCTCAGGATTTCATTGCTGGTATTAGCGTTGCCTAAAGCCACGGCGATGTTTCGTAGCCAGCGTTCATAACCGATGCGGCGAATGGCGGAACCTTGCATACGCTGATCGAATTCCTGTTCGCTCCATAAGAATAATTCAACAAGAACGGCATTATCTAAACCATGTCGCGCTTCAAATACCGATTCTTGCGTAGTTTTAGCAAAACGGTTCCAAGGGCATACCAGTTGGCAGTCGTCGCAGCCGTAGATTCGATTGCCTATAAATGGGCGCAATTCTTTAGGAATACTGCCTTTGAGTTCAATGGTGAGATAGGAGATACAGCGTCGGGCATCAACCTTGTAAGGTGCGACAATGGCGTCGGTGGGGCAGGCGGTGATGCAGGCGCTGCACTCGCCACAATGGTTTGTTGCGGGCTGGTCTGTGGGCAATGACAAGTCGGTATAAATCTCGCCAAGAAAAAACCACGAACCCGCTTTTTTGTTTAAAAGATTACTGTGTTTACCGATCCAGCCAACGCCTGCTTTTTCCGCCAGAGCTTTTTCCAGCACCGGTGCGCTGTCGGTGAATACGCGGTAACCGAATTCGCCAATGTCTTCACTAATCCGATCTACAAGCTTCTGCAGCCGTTTACGTAACACTTTGTGATAGTCGCTACCCAATGCATAGCGCGAAATAAATCCTTTGTGGTCGTTTTCTAAAACCTCGTCCGAAGGGATTGTGTCAGGCGGTAAATAATCCATGCGTGCGGAAATGACTCGAATGGTGCCTTCAACAAGGTCGGCGGGCCGTGAGCGTTTCACGCCATGCCTTTGCATCCATTCCATGTCACCGTGAAAACCATCGTTGAGCCAGTTTATTAAATGCTGTTCGGCGAATGACAAGTCCGTATCGCAGATTCCAATATGCTGCAAGCCTAACTCTTTGCTCCAACCGCGAATATCTTGCGCTAACGCGTTAAAATCAATGTCTTGTATCGCCATGTCTAAACATTATCATACGCCCATGAACTCTTTACCAGTTGATTTGTACGATGCTGAAGGTTGCCGCGCGCTTGACCGGTTAGCTATCGAAGAAGGCATCCCCGGGTTTGGCTTAATGCAACGTGCTGGAGAAGCTGCGTTTCAAGTCTTGCAAAAGCATTGGCCCGAGACACATTCGATTGCGGTGGTTTGCGGTGGCGGCAACAACGGAGGCGATGGCTATATCGTCGCGGCGTTAGCGGCTAATGCCGGTGTTTCCGCGCAAATTTACGCGCTGGCAGAGTCAAAATCTGATGATGCACGTCAGGCAGAAGAACTGGCAAAGCAAGCTGGTGTGCCTATTGGCAACATGCCTGCGGAAATACCTGACGAAATCGATCTCATTGTTGATGGTCTGTTCGGCACAGGACTGGATAGAGCGCCCGAAGGAAAATGGGGTAATGCCATTGGCGTCATCATGCAAAGTGGCATTTCTGTTTTGGCGCTGGATATTCCATCGGGACTGAACAGCGATACCGGCGCAGCACCTGGGAAGGTGATTGAAGCCGACGTTACCATTACATTCATCGGGTTAAAAACCGGTTTGTTAACCGGTGCGGGGCAAGAATGCAGCGGCAAATTGAATTTAGACGATTTACAAGTGCCGCAGAAAGTATTTAAGAAAGTAAAACCGGTTGCGCGCAGGCTTGATGAACCGACTGTTCGTTCGTGGTTGCCCGGCAGGCGGCGTGATGCGCACAAAGGCGCGAACGGTCATATCGTTATTATCGGCGGTAATTATTCGATGGCTGGTGCCGTGCGTATGGCGGGGGAGGCAGCTTATCGCAGTGGTGCCGGATTGGTCAGCGTGGTGACGCGACCTGGGAATATGGCGGTAATCACCAGCGCATGCCCTGAGATTATGGTGCATGAAACGAACGATGCATTGAGTATTGATGGGTTATTGAAAAAGGCAAACGTTGTCGCGGTTGGTCCGGGTTTGGGGCAGGACGACTGGAGTATGGCGATGCTGGAAAAGGCGTTGAATATGAATTGTCCTGTGGTGTGTGATGCCGACGCATTAAATCTGCTGGCCTTGGAGCCGAGATATCGTGACAACTGGATTTTGACGCCACACCCTGGTGAGGCGGCGCGCTTGTTAATGTGTTCAACTAACGTCATTCAGCGAGACCGTCCACGCGCTATCCATGAGATAATCAATAACTATGGTGGGACGTGCGTGTTGAAAGGCTCGGGAACTCTGGTCGCGACTAAAGGCGAAACCCTGAATCTATGTGATCGAGGTAATCCGGGCATGGCGACCGGTGGCATGGGTGACGTGTTAACCGGTGTTATCGCGGGACTGGCCGCGCAGGGAATGCGGATTGACAGAGCTGCTACCACAGGCGTGTTTGTGCATGCGAGTGCGGGTGACCGTGTTGCTGAATTGCGTGGCGAGAGAGGCATGATGGCCAGCGACTTATTGCCTGAAATTCGTAATCAAATAAATCAACTTGTGACATCATATTAGTTTCTTGGTGCGTGGAATCAACGTTTTATATCGACGATGAACAAGCCATGCAGGCATTGGGCGAATCGTTATCAAAAAAACTTGCTAGTGGTATGACACTGCATCTCAGTGGTGAGCTGGGCGCCGGCAAAACAACATTTGTGCGTGGCGTGTTGCGTGGATTGGGTTATTCAGGATCAGTTAAGAGTCCAACTTTTACGCTGGTGGAAAGTTACGATTTAAATTCCAACGCCGTGTATCACATGGATTTTTACCGTGTCGACGATGCGCAAGAACTGGAGATGATCGGAATACGCGATTATCTTGATGGCAGTGGTCTGTGTTTGATTGAATGGCCTGAACGCGCGGGTGCACAATTGCCGGAACCGGATGTTGAAATTCTTATTAAAGACCAAAAGCCCGGACGGAAAGTTTATGTTACCGTCCAAAATCAGCATGCACTCCGATTCAAACAATAGCTAAATTGATTTCGTACAAACGGCTGTTCGTCAGCTTTTTGCTTTTGGTTTTAGCGCCTGCCGCGTTCGCGGCGGATGTGTCGTTGAAAAATTTGCGTTTGTGGCATGAGCCGGGACGTACTCGTGTTGTATTTGATTTGACCGGCCCGGTTGAATACAAGCTGGGTGTTCACGGAAACCCTGATCGCTTGTCCGTTGACATCGGTAATACCAATTTTCGCGCGACATTACCGTCAATAAGAACCGTTGGCCCGTTTATTCGTAACATTCGTTTTCATGAACACGAGAGTTTCTTGCGCGTCGTGTTTGATTTGAAGCAGCGTATCGCACCCAGCGCGCAAACATTAGCGCCAGCCCAGGGTTACGGCCATCGTTTGGTCATCGACATGCTCTCCGGTAATACGGCGCAACAACAACCGACGCCGAATGTTACTCAACCTGCGCCAACACAACTACCAAAGCCGGTTAAACGCGACTTTATGGTGGTTGTCGATCCTGGACATGGCGGCAAAGACCCCGGCGCTGTTGGCAAGCGCCGTACACGCGAGAAAGATGTTGTATTGGCGATCGCTAAAAAACTCAACGACCGTATTAACGCGACGCCGGGAATGCGTGCGGTGTTGACACGAAAAGGCGACTATTACATTAGCTTACGCAAAAGAATTGGTATTGCGCGAAAACACAATGCTGATTTGTTTGTATCCGTGCACGCCGATGCCGTGGCTAAACGCTCCGCGCGCGGCTCGTCGGTGTATGCGCTATCCCAACGTGGCGCAACCAGTGAAACCGCACGTTTGTTGGCGGATAAAGAAAACGCATCGGATCTGGTTGGTGGTGTGAATATCAGCAACAAAGATCCTGATGTAGCTAGAGTATTGGTCGATTTGTCGGTAACCAAAACCATTAGCGAGAGTCTAATATTTGGAAAAGATGTACTAAAGCAATTGAAACGAATCGGCCCGGTACACAGTCAACGCGTGGAGCAGGCTGCTTTTGTTGTACTTAAATCACCCGATATTCCGTCCATTCTGGTCGAGACCGCATACATCAGTAATCCACAGGAAGAAAAATTATTACGCAGTAGCGGTCATCAAAACAAAATAGCGGATTCAATTCTTGTCGGAATACGTTCGTATTTGAAGCGCCGTCCGGCGCAACATGCGTATGTTCAATAAATCTAACTTGACGGTAATTACAAAAAATAAAAGCAGGATCCAGCGGTTAGATAACCGCTTGATAAACCAGATTGCCGCCGGTGAAGTCGTTGATCGGCCTGCATCTATCGTCAAAGAGCTGCTGGAAAACAGCCTCGACGCTGGCGCTCAATCAATATCGATTGAAGCCGAACGCGCTGGCGTTAAACGAATTCGAGTCAGTGACAACGGTAGCGGGATCGAGCGAAACGATCTGGAATTGGCGTTGGCGCGGCATGCCACCAGCAAAGTTAGCGAGTTTGACGATTTATTTCGCGTATCGACTTTAGGCTTTCGCGGTGAAGCTTTACCGAGTATTGCGGCCGTCAGCAGGCTAAGTTTGCGTTCGCGCACCGCGGAGTCTGAGAATGGCTGGCAAGTGACTTGCGAGGGTGGGGGAGAGGTCACAGCGCCCGCGCCGGTCGCATACGGCGTCGGAACAACCGTCGAAGTACAGGATTTATTTTATAACACACCTGCACGGCGAAAGTTTTTACGCACCGAAAGTACCGAACTGAAATACCTGGATGCGGTTATTCGTCAGCTCGCTCTGGCGCGGTTTTCCGTGGAGTTGCGTTTTCAACATAACGAACGTTCGCCCTGGCATTGCCGGCCGGGTGTTGATGATGCGAGTGAGTTGCAACGCGTCGCTAGCGTGTGCGGTAGTGCATTTGCTGAAAACGCGTTGCGTATAGAGCATAGTGCATCGGATTTACGTTTGTCCGGCTGGTTAGGGCTGCCGACGTTTTCCCGCAGCCAACGGGACATCCAACACTTTTTTGTTAATGGTCGAGCGGTCAAGGACAAGACGATTGCTCATGCTGTTCGTCGTGCGTACGACGATGTGTTGTATCACGGTCGCCATCCGGCATTTGTTTTATTTCTGGAGCTGGATCCGTTTGCGGTGGATGTCAATGTTCATCCGGCCAAGCATGAAGTCCGTTTTCGCGATAACCGTGCGGTGCATGATTTTCTTTATCGCAGTTTGCATCGTGTGATTGCGGATAGCACCAAAACACGTCTGGCGGCACCGGCCAGCGAAGATCAACCAACCAGTGCTCCGTTCTCCGCCCCGATACAAACCAGCGCACCGATGAAAGTGCGTGAACAAATGAGCGTCTACCAACAGTTGCATGGTTCGCCGCAACACAATGCAGCACTTGAGTCGATTTCACCCCATGCGGAACCGGTAATCGCAAAAGAAGAGGGAGACATACCACCTTTGGGTTATGCGTTGGCGCAGTTAAAAGGTATATATATCCTGGCGGAGAACCGCGACGGTCTGATTCTGGTGGACATGCACGCGGCACATGAGCGTGTCACTTACGAGCAAATGAAAAAACAAATGGATGAGCATGCACTGGCATCGCAACCACTATTGGTGCCGGTTACCTTCTCGGTGACACAGGGCGAAGCCGATCTGGCCGGAGAAAATTGTCAACAGTTTACGGAAATCGGCTATGAGTTAACGCGTATGAGTGACGAAACTCTGGCCATTCGTAAAGTGCCGGAGTTGTTAAAAGATGCGGATCATGCGCAACTCATTCGCGACATGCTGGCTGATATGGCGGAATACCAAACCAGTGAACGGGCGCAGGACAGGATCAATGAATTACTTTCGACCGCGGCTTGTCATGGTTCCGTGCGTGCGCATAGGATTCTGACCGTGGCGGAGATGAATCATTTATTGCGCGAGATGGAGCAGACCGACCGAGCCGATCAATGTAATCACGGACGACCCACCTGGAAGCAGGTTTCCATGAATGAGTTGGACAAGTGGTTTTTGCGTGGTCGTTAGAGTACTTGTAACTACCACACCGTTTTAGTCATTTGATAAATCCGAGCAAGCCCGTCGCCATCTGTTTGATGGGGCCGACGGCGTCCGGCAAGTCCGATCTTTCTTTAACTATCGCACAGGAATTCGATGTTGAGATTGTCAATGTCGATGTGGCACAGGTTTATCGCGGCATGAATATCGGTACCGCCAAACCCGACGCGCAAACACGCGCCGGCTTTACTCATCATTTGCTCGATTTGCGCAATCCTGATGAGGTGTATTCCGCCGCCGATTTTCGTGCGGATGCGATAAGGGTGATGAACGATATTGTCAGTCGGGGCAAAACACCGTTGTTGGTCGGTGGAACATTGTTTTATTTCTCGGCGTTGATACGTGGCTTGTCGCCGTTGCCTGCCGCCGATGCTTCGATACGGGCGAAAATTACACAGGAGGCAGACGCAAAAAGTTGGCCGGCACTCCATTCGGAACTAGCTGATATCGATTCGGCGACAGCAGGTAATATTGATCCCAATGACGCACAACGTATTCAACGTGCGTTGGAGATATTTCGTTTGACCGGGATTAAACCCTCCGCGGCCAAAGTGTCCACGCCGCCAAAGCCGGCGGACTTCGAATTTGTAAAAATTTGTTACACGCCGAGTTCGCGGGATTTTTTGCAGGAACGAATCACCAGGCGATTTAAGATAATGATTGAGCAGGGGTTTATAGACGAAGTACAACAACTTGCGAATGACTTCGCGCTCACGGCGGAGTTACCCGCCGCCCGTGCCGTGGGTTACCGGCAGATTCTGGAGTATTTACAGGGAGGTACGGAGTATGATGCAATGCTGGCATGCGCGATTACGGCGACCCGTCGCCTGGCAAAGCGCCAATTAACATGGCTGAGACGTAATACTGGTCTGGTTTGGTTCGATGCAATCGCGGACAGTTCAACGGGGGCGGTATTACAGTATATTCACGGTAAATTGACCACGTTGGGATATAATCAGTGAATCGATGGTCTTGAAAGACTGTCGTTTGATAACTATATAAGTATAAGTCATAAGTATAAGACATAAGTCTGTAACCATTAATCTTTATTACATCACCACACTATTACAATAATAGGAGAATCATCATGGCTCAACATAAAGGGACAGCACTACAGGATCCGTTCTTGAATACACTCAGGAAAGAACGTATTCCGGTGTCAATCTATCTGGTCAACGGTATCAAGCTACAGGGGCATGTCGAATCCTTTGATCAGTTTGTCGTATTGTTGCGTAACAGTGTGAGCCAAATGATCTATAAACACGCTATTTCAACCGTCGTGCCTGGACGCGCCGTCAACATTCCGCATGATGACGACGAAGAAGCCGCCGACGGGGCCGACGAGTCTGAATAAACGCGCGTTATCACCCAAACCAATTCGAGATTAGTTGCGGGCACGTAGACAGCACAGTACGCTAACAGCACTGTTTGATCGCGGTGCTCCCGATCACGACATAGACGATGTCGCGGATGGAGTTGAGCGGGCTATTTTGGTCCATCAACAAAATGGCCGCGGCGAGGGCGAAGATGTGCTCGATGAGCTGCAAGAACTGGTTGAGTCGGCGGGGGCGCAAGTCTGTGGCAGTGTTATTGGTCGGCGGCGTCGCCCTGATCCTGCGACGTTTATTGGCTCAGGCAAAGCACAGGAGATTGCGCAGTTGGTGGAATCCGAATCCGCGTCCCTGTTGGTCATGGATCATGCGATTTCACCTATTCAAGAACGTAACTTGGAAAAAACCGTTGGTTGTCGAGTGGTAGACCGTACGGGTTTAATTCTGGATATCTTCGCCCAACGTGCGACCAGTAAAGAAGGCAAGTTGCAGGTCGAACTGGCGCAGTTGGAATACCTTTCCACGCGTTTAGTGCGTGGTTGGACCCACCTGGAACGGCAAAAAGGTGGTATCGGATTACGTGGCCCAGGTGAAACCCAGTTGGAAACCGACCGTCGTTTGATCGGGCGGCGCATTAAATCGCTCTCACGACAACTCGATCATGTCAGCGCGCAACGGGAGTTGCGACGTAAATCCCGTCGTAAAGTGCCTATCGCCACGGTATCGTTAGTGGGTTATACCAATGCCGGCAAGTCATCGTTGTTTAATGCCTTAACCAAAGCAGAGGTTTTCGCGGCGGATAAATTATTCGCTACGCTCGATCCGACCATGCGTCGATTGCAGGTTGACGGTTACGGGCCGGTAATTCTGTCGGATACCGTAGGATTTATACGTGATTTACCACACTCTTTGGTATCGGCGTTTCATTCGACGCTGGAAGAGGTCAGTGCCGCCAATTTGTTGCTGCATGTTGTGGACACCGCCAATCCTGAACACGCGGAATTGCAGTATCAAGTTGAGCAAGTCTTGAATGAGATTGAGGCGGGGGACGTGCCCGTGATAACGGTGTTTAACAAAATCGACGCAAGCGGACATAACGCTCATGTGGAGCGTGATGAGCATAATCGTGCGAATCGGGTTTGGGTGTCGGCACAAACCGGTGCAGGTTTGAATCTACTAAACCAGGCATTGGCGGAACATCTCGGTCAACATCGTGTTCAATACCGCTTACGTTTGCCACCGAAGGCCGGTAAATTGCGCGCGACCCTGTTTGATCGATGTGAGGTCGTGTCCGAACAAGTCACCGATATGGGTGATATGGTGCTGGATTTGATTCTAGATCAGAAAACCTTGGGTTGGCTGGAAGGTCACCGGGATTTTCGTGCCGAATACCGTTGTTGAGGACGTTCAATATCAGGATTCCCGGTAAATCGGCGGCGCGTTCACAAAACGGCTTACGTGATACAATCCACAGTCTTTGCCTCTCAACTACTTGAACAAATAGGAGTTCTTAATGCCTTGGAATCAGCCTGGGTCTGGAAACGATAAAGACCCGTGGGGACAGAATCGTGGAAATCAGGGTCCCCCTGATCTGGACGAACTCGTCAGAAATTTTCAAAATAAACTTGCGGCTATTTTTGGCGGTAAAAGCGGTGGCAATGGTAGCGAGGAACCAAGTGGTGGCTCCGGTGGTTCGGGCGCAAGCCGTGGTGCCATTGTGTTTATTGGGGTCGTCTTGCTGATCGTATGGATCGCCACCGGGTTTTATACCGTTGACCAGGGCGAGAATGGTGTCGAACTGCGCTTTGGTGAGTACGTTGAAACAACACCCGCTGGTTTGCATTGGCATTTCCCGGTGCCTTTCGAAACGGTAGAAATCGTAAACGTGCAAAAGGTCAATACAGTTGAGGTCGGTTATCGCTCACGCGACGGCCAGCAAAAGTCAACCTTCGGTAAGGAAGCGCTGATGTTGACCAAGGACGAAAATATTATTGATATTCAATTCGCCGTGCAGTACGACGTAAAAGACCCAACAGATTTGTTGTTTCAGGTGAGCGATTCGGCGGACCTGGTTGTGCGGCAAGCGACGGAAAGCGCGGTCAGAGAGATTGTTGGCAACAGTTCGATGGATTTTGCAATTACCGAGGGTCGTGCGGAAATTGCTCAAGCGACGCGTGAGTTGGTGCAACAAATTCTGGATAGATATCAAACCGGTATTAATATTCGTACGGTGGAAATGCAGAACGCGCAGCCACCGGCGCAGGTAAAACCAGCGTTCGATGATGCGGTAAAAGCACGCGAAGACGAAGAGCGCTTGAAGAATGAAGCGGAGGCGTATGCCAACGATATTATTCCACGTGCTGAAGGTCTAGCCGCTCGCGTCTTGCAGGAAGCCGAAGCATATCAGGCTAGCACCATTGCCAAGGCTACGGGTGAAGCATCCCGCTTTAGCCAGGTGTTGACGGAATACGAAAAAGCGCCCGGTGTTACACGTGATCGGTTGTATCTGGAATCATTGGAAGACGTGTTAAGTAAAGCAAATAAAGTCATGATTGATCAGAAAGATGGGAATAATATTTTGTATTTGCCGCTTGATCAGATGATTCAACAAGGCCGCAGTGGAGGTCAACTACGCTCACCGGCAAGCAGTCCATCGGTCAGTGACCTGGGTATCAACGATAGTTCCAGTCGTAGCGGTCGTACCAGTCGTAGTGGGAGGTCAGACTAATGAGTGGTAAAGGTTTTTTAGGTGTTTCCCTGCTTGTCGTGGTCGCTGCGTTAGCGATGGGGTTTGTTTATCAGGTAGACGAACGGGAAAAAGCGCTGGTATTCAAATTTGGTGAAATTATTAAATCTGACGATGATCCGGGGCTTCATATTAAATTGCCCTATCCCGTCAACGAAGTTCGCTTTTATGATGCACGCGTTCAAACCTTGGACGCCGAGCCTGAGTTGTATTTGACCCGCGAGAAAAAGAATCTGGTGGTGGACTCTTTTGTTAAATGGCGTATTCGCGATGTAGCAAAATATTATCCAACCGTTTTGGGAATTAAATCCAATGCCGAAGCGCGTTTGGCGCAACGGGTCAACGATAGTCTGCGACGTGAGTTTGGTAAACGTACAGTGAAAGAAGTCGTATCTGGTGATCGCGTTCAGATTATGGATGTCGTGCGTCAGGCAGTGGACGAAGAAGCTGCCAGTCTTGGAATTGAGGTGATTGATGTACGTTTAAAACGTGTCGACCTCGATCCTGAGATCTCAGAAACCGTGTATCGACGTATGGACGCGGAGCGTTCGCGTGTTGCAAAGGATTTACGCGCAAAGGGCGCACGGGAAGCGGAACGCATTCGGGCGAATGCGGATAAGCAACGGCAGATTATCATTGCTAATGCTCGGCGTGATGCTGAGCAAGTTCGTGGGGATGGTGATGCGCAGGCAACCGCGATATATGCTGAAGCGTTTGAAGAAGATGCTGAATTTTACCGGCTTTATCGAAGTCTCAATGCTTACAAACAAACCTTCGGTGGTGAGAATGACTTTCTAATCGTCGAACCGGATTCGGAATTTTTCCGTTACTTTAAAACCGCCAAACCGGAAGCAGGTGGCCGTTTCGGTCAGCAATAACGCGACCTGGTTATGGAATGGCAGGATTTATTTACTGCCCTGGCGCTGGTATTGGTGATTGAGGGAATTTTCCCCTTCGTTAATCCTGAAGGTATTCGTCGCACCATGGCCTTGGTAAGTCAGCTAAACGATCAACAATTACGCATCACCGGTTTGGTGTGCATGATTGTTGGATTGGTCGCGCTATATATCGTTAATTAATTAAAAACACCACGTTTCGTAATGTCCGCTAACGAACGCTGGCTGTTGCCAGACGGTATTGATGAGTTATTGCCTCCAGATTCCTGGCGTATGGAGCGCTTGCGTCTTCGGGTTGCGGATCAGTTTTATGCCTGGGGTTATGAATTGGTCATGCCTCCACTGGTGGAGTATCTGGATTCGCTGTTGACCGGTACCGGCGAAGATCTCGATTTACAAACATATAAGATAATCGACCAGCAATCGGGTCGTTTGATGGGTGTACGCGCGGACATGACTCCACAAATTGCGCGTATCCAGTCGCGCTTGCCGAGTGATTCAGGCATCACGCGGTTGTGTTACATCGGCCCGGTATTGAATACGCAGCAGCAGGCATTAGGAAGCTCGCGTGAGCCATTGCAGATCGGTGCGGAATTGTTTGGTTCAGGTAGCGCAGAAGCAGAATGTGAGCTGATTGAATTGATGGTTGAAGTGTTACGCACCACTGGTGTCGAAGACATACACATCGATCTTGGCCATGTCGGCATATTCCGCGCGATTGCCAGGCAGGCCGGAATGGATCATCAGCAGGAAGTCGAGTTCTTCGATGCGTTGCATCGAAAGTCACACCCCGATATTGAACAATTATTTACAAGTTGTGACATTGACCCAGCCTGGAAGTCGCCTATTCTTGAGTTAACGCGTATGCATGGTGCGATTGACGATATTGAGGAAAAAACGCAGTCGGTGTTTGGTCTTTCTGATGAAATCACGCAGGCTATTGAACGTGTCAAACGCGTAGCGGGTTTGCTGAACAAGCGATTGTCGAATGTAAAGTTGCATTACGATCTGGCTGAATTGCATGGTTATCATTATTACACGGGGATCGTGTTTTCGGCATTTATTCCGAATCACGGGCGAGTGATTGCGCGTGGTGGCCGTTACGATGACATCGGTAAAGCCTTTGGACATGCGCGTCCGGCAACGGGATTTAGCACCGACATGCGTCGTCTGTTACAGTTTTCTTCGCGTTGGAAAGAAGATGAGAACCATATTACCCGCGCGCCGCAGGATGACGATAATAGCCTGACTGAAACTATCCAAGCATTACGCGCTTCGGGTGACCGGGTGGTACGTCGGTTGCCCGACGAAGCGCTGAGTAAGAATGATAAGACATTAACTATGAACGATAGTGGTGAGTGGCGAACAGATTGACTGATTGAGGAAAGACGATGGCAAATAACGTTGTGTTAATCGGCGCTCAATGGGGCGATGAAGGTAAGGGCAAGATTGTTGATTTATTGACCGAACGTGCCGATGCAGTGGTGCGTTTTCAAGGTGGTCATAATGCTGGGCATACCCTGGTCATCAACGGTGACAAAACAGTTTTACACCTGATACCGTCCGGTGTGTTGCGCGATGGCGTTCAATGTTTGATCGGCAATGGCGTCGTGTTGGCGCCGGATGCCTTGTTAAAAGAAATTGAACAACTCGAACAACGCGGCGTATCGATTCTAGAACGTTTGTTGATTAGCGCGGCTTGCCCGGTAATATTACCTTATCACGCCATGCTTGATGCCGCGCGTGAGTCAGCCCGGGGTGATGCGGCTATCGGCACTACCGGTCGTGGTATCGGCCCGGCGTACGAAGACAAGGTCGCACGCCGTGGTATACGCGTTGGCGATTTGATGAAGCCCTCAATTCTTGAGGATAAGTTGCGACAGATCCTGGACTATCACAACTTTGCCTTGCAAAACTATTTTTCCGCTGAACCCGCGGACTATGAAAAAACATTGCAAGCGTGTCTCGCCTTCGGGTCGCAACTTGAAATACTCACAGGTGATGTGGCGGGCAGACTGCATGAGTTGAACGCCGCGAACAATTCCATCATGTTCGAGGGCGCCCAGGGTAGTTTATTGGACGTGGATCACGGTACTTATCCATACGTGACATCGTCCAATACGACCGCAGGCGCAGCCTCTTGTGGAACAGGTCTCGGGCCACGGACGCTGGATTGTATATTGGCGGTGTCAAAGGCTTATATCACCCGGGTAGGTGGCGGGCCATTTCCAACGGAACTGAATGACGCTGACGGTCAGCACATGGCGGAGAAGGGTGTTGAGTTTGGCGCAACTACGGGCCGACCACGACGCTGCGGCTGGTTGGATATGGTTGCGCTGCGCCGCGCTTGCCGAATCAATAGTGTCGATACGTTATGTCTGACAAAGCTCGATGTGTTGGACGGTCTCGAATCCATTCGTTTGTGCACACAGTATCGTTTGGAAGGCGAATTGGTTGATGCACCGCCCGATGGGGCTGATGCTTTGGAAATTTGCCAGCCGGTTTATCGGGATTTTCCGGGATGGTCCGAGCCTTCCTCGGATATCACGGAATATGATGCGCTTCCCGCCAATGCGAAGAGCTATCTCGATGCAGTTCAGGAACTGGCCGGATGTCCCATTGACATCATTTCAACCGGCCCGGAACGTGATTCCACTATTATTAAAAGGCATCCGTTTGATGACTAATATCCGGAGTTTGGCTTTGAAGTTTGAAAAGGGCTATGCAATCTCAACCTGCATCTAACGACGAGACTAAAATTGCTAAAACGGATATCTATAGCTTTGAGTCTGGTACCGAGAACTCGAAAGGGGCGTTATGTACAACACTAAATCAAATAGTTATACCTTTTTCTGCATAGATTTTTGAATTGGTCGTTTGTCAGTGCATGTCCAGAAAGGCACAAACTCAGGATTAAAGGGAGAGGGATCGGCAATCACCTGAACGAACAAATTCGAGTGAACACTTTAGTGACTCAAAATGGCCAATTTTGAATCACGGCTTGCATATCGACTCAATGAAATGAGTGGCAACTTTCCCAAAAAGGGGGCGATTTCGGGAATGACGGGCTACGCGTCGGGGAATAGCGGCGTGTCGCGCTGTGTATGACGATAACATCCGTTGATTTTCAACGAGTTATCGCTGTGGTTGTGCTTGCTCAGTGTTGCGCATAGACTAAAAAGCTGGAGGTGTCGTGGCGACAGCCGAGCTGATCGTTGCTCAATCAAGGTTGATTGCCACACGACGCGTGACGGGATGATCAACACGTTGTAACTCGTGATTACTGGATCAATATCGTAATGGTTACTGCTGAACAAGAAGGTCATCGATTAAATGGTGTTGGATGGGTATTCATGTGAACTACTGGGGCGTAGCATTGCGCAACGCGCGTCTGTTCTTGAGTTCAATGCTATCGGTAGCTCACCCCATCCTGGTTAGTGCAGCGTAGTACCTCCCATTCCCTCTCATTGAACGTACACAACTATCCCATAAAGCATGCATCACATCCGGTTCTTCGATTGCAACACGCCGCGGGAACTAGGTGTCGTTATCGCTATATTTTTTTGCTCGGGTTTCTATTCTCAAGATATGCAAAACATCGTAATTATCAAAATTGATTGAACACATGACAACAATCCGATATCTACTGCTCGGCCTCACTTTTATCCTGTATTGCTCCAGCCAATCCAACGCTATCGCGGCAGGGTTCCAATTAAGCCAACACTCAGTGTCAATGGAAGGACGTGCTATCGCCGGAACGGGTGTGGCGGGCGACGATCTGGGAGATATTTTTGCGAATCCCGCTAGTCTGACATTATATGACAAGCGCGAGTTCCAAACCGGTATCAGTCTGGTCCGAATCGACAATGAGTTCAACAACGAAGGATCGTTTCAAACGTTGCTATCTCCTGCAGGCGCTGTTCGACTCCCCTCATCGGGGCGTGATGATACGAGCGAGACGTCCGGTTTGGTGCCTCATTTATATTATGTATTTCCATCTTACGAAGGCTTCCGTTTTGCTCTAGCCGTTACATCGCCGTTCGGTCTATCCACCGAGTATGACGATGCCTGGGTAGGGCGCTTTCATGCCCTAAAATCAGAGCTCACGACGGTCGACATCAATCCGACGATTGCCTATCAAATCAATGACAGGGCGTCGCTCGGTTTCGGATTGAGTGTCCAATACGCGGACGCTACTTTAAGTAACGCACTGTTCTTAGGGCCTGGCGCCCCGCAAGGAAAGGTGAAAGTGACCGGCGACGACATCGGTTTTGGGTACAACCTCGGATTGATGTACGAATTCTCAGATGCAAGCCGCATCGGGTTGTCGCTGCGCTCCAAAATCAAACAAGAACTCGATGGTACACGGACGATCACCGGCACCAAAATCGCGGACGGTCGGGTCGGTGCGAAAGCGGTGTTGAACTTACCTGAAACGGCCTATTTGAGCGGATATTGGCCCTTATCTGGCGCATGGGGCCTTTTTGCATCGTTGCGTTGGACCAACTGGAGTCGTAACGACGAGATTCGTATCACATTTGATGACGGCGCGCCGGACAGTGTAACGCCACAACAATGGGACGACAGTCTGATGATTGCGGTCGGCGCGAATTATCAGGTTAACAATGATTGGTTGTTACGCTTCGGTGTGGCGCGGGACGAAACACCGATACCCAATTCCACACTGCGCACACCCAGAAATCCCGATACGGACCGTACCTGGTTAGCGCTGGGGGCAAGCCTTGCGAAATCGCAAAAGACGACGTTGGATTTCACCGGTGTCGTGTTGTTAGCGGGAGCGCGGGAAATCAACACCACGACCAATCTGGTGTCGTCCGCACCCGGTGCGTTCACCGACATGTTGGTGGGGGAGTACCCCTCGTCGACAGCGTGGGCATTGGGTTTACAACTGCAGCACCGATTTTGATGCGGGTTAAAGGGCGCGGTGCGATCGGGGCTATTTAGTCCAACGCCGATCGTTCATCGTCATCAACAGGTTCGTGGGTTTTATAGAGAAACGCGGCCGCGCACACCGCGGCGGCCGGTGTTGCGCCCCAACCCTGTACAATCGGGTGACCGCCCAGATCACACCAAAATTTGTCGCCCGCTTCGTTGCGCCCAATCAGTATGTGTACGCGATTCGAAACGAGTTTGAGCACGGGATCAATATTGCTCGAAAATCCTGACGCATCGACGCCAAAGCATTGTGTTAGCAGGCTATCGGCCTGTGCACCTGGCGTCCAGACACAATTTGACAACTCATCTCGGTCCCAATCGGAACCGCCTTCCTCGAATCCCTTGTTCATGACCATCTCCCTGTAAATCTTTGTTTTAGTGTAGCAAATTCGAGAACATTGCGCGAACAGCAGATTTGGTGTTTCGAAACCAACGAGTCGAAACATAAATTGTTGTTATTAGGCGATTTATCTGCCAGTATTTCAAATTGTTGAAAAACATCTAGCCATAGCGTCGGAGTTGTGGTTAGGCTTCCGATTGCGGGGCTGGGGATAATTCACCACTCAAGCAATCGGAGGTCTTAAAATGTACAGTATCGGTCATAGCCGAATCATAGGCTCGGGCATCTATGAGCCCGAACAAGTTGTTCGCTCAGAGGAGTTAATGGACGAGATTCAAGCAAATGAAAAGTTTGGTTTACCCACGGCGTGGTTGGAACGTCTCACCGGTGTTAAGGAGCGGCGTTGCGCGCCTGATGACATCATGCCATCGGACATGGCCGCGTCAGCTGCCCGCACGGCCATGGATCTTGCGCACACCACGGCAAAGGAAATCGATGGCATTATTTATTGCGGCGTCATCCGTGACTATGCACTCGAGCCATCGACGGCTCACGCCGTTCAGAGCAAAATTGGCGCTAAACGGGCATTCGCTTTTGACATTAGTAATGCCTGTCTCGGCTTCGTCACGGCTATGCAGGTGATGGATTCCCTTATTGCGACCAAGCAAGTCACCAAGGGGTTGGTGGTGACAGGGGAGAAGGGCTTTACCTTCACTAAACGCGCCTTAACCGAATTGCGCGCGGCGAATGACCGCGCGGTCTTTGATGACCTGTTCGCAGGGATGACACTGGGCGATGCGGGTGCCGCAGTCGTAATGGAAAAGAAGAAGTCCGTCGCGAGCGGTATTGTCGGGTTTAATTCCTTATCACAAGGTGAATATGCGAATCTGTGTTACTGCGGTTCGACGACAGAGGTCGGTGCATTGCACACGGATATGACGAGCATCGTCGGGGTCAGCACCACGCTCGGCAAATCGGTGTTCCGTGGTTTGCTCAACGACAAACTCAAATGGGAAATCACGGACATTGATCGCTACATTCCTCACCAAGTCGGGAAAATCACCTTTAAGATTCACAGTGAAGAGCTGGGTGTGCCGTTGAATAAGATGTCCAACAGCATTACCCATTATGGCAACTTGATATCCGCAACGCTCCCATTTAATTTACATCGACTTCAGTGCGCTCAGCCGATTGAAGAAGGGGAGAAGATATTTATGGCCGGTGCGGGTAGTGGCATATGTGCCGGACACATTGGCATGATTTGGGATGCGCCCAATACCATGCATTGAACGATGGAAACTGAAAACGAAGAATTGAAACATTTGTCGGAGGTTTGAATATGTTTGAATTTAATCCGTATAGCCTACCTGCGGTCTTTGCGTTGCTGGCCAAGATCGCGATTTTTGTTTATGCGCAAAAAACATCGACCACCACGCGACAAACGCAACAATTCCTCGTTTTTCTTTTCTCGCTCGCGCTGCTCAACTGTGCGGAGATTTGGTCCTATCACGAAATGGCCGCGACCGATCCTGCGTTCTTGGCATCCGGTTTGATTTACTTTTGTACGGCCACGACATCGGTTGCTTTATTCTTGCATTTTGCCCTGATTCAAACACGCCAGCGCTCGATCGGGTGGATAACGAAAACCGTGATCTACGCACCAATGGTCGTGATCGTTGCGATGCTTGTCTTCTCGAAGTCCATAGTCGTCGGTTTTTTGCCGCATGAGTTCACCTACACGCGGGTTCCCGGTCCGTTGTATGGATTATTTGCCGTTTATGCGGGGGGTTGTTGTCTGATCGCGCTCACCCTCTTAGCGCGGAGCGCTTTCGGTCCCGACTGCGTTCGCCGGACGGCCAATCGCTGGATCTTTCTCGGCGCCACACCCATGGTGGTAGCACCCATTGTTGTACTGGGTCTCCAAGCCATCGGGATAAACACATTCACGCTGCCGGTATATTTCCCAATATTCGTGACTGTTTTTCTCATCGCGTCGGCTTATGCAACGCACGAGCATCGAATATTTGATATCGATTTCTTCATTCCCGGCTCCAAGGTTAGAAATCGATCGACCGCCTTTCATCGCAACATCCAGAGTATTATCGCTAATCTAGATGCCTTAACCGACATCGATAAGGCGCTCGGTATTGTGAGTAAGATTTTATCGTGTCCGGTCGCAATGATTTCCGACAACCGTTCGACGACCGCCGGCGGTCCATTGGCCAGAAAGATGGTTGACTTTCCGCGTGGACTTCTCGAAAGAGAGCAAGACTTCTTGGTATCACGCGAGATCGAAGAAGACGATGCCGACTTATCTCACACCATGAATAGCTATGGTGTGTCCGCAATCGTCCGTTTCGATTCGCTCAAGACCGGTAGTGATGGATGGTTATTGGTTGGCGATGAAATCGGCAATGATATTCGAAGCCCAAGTGATGTCCGGGCGCTGGAATCATTATTTCAACAGCTAGAGAATGTTGTCCGTGACTCACAAGCGAGCGAAATAGCGCAGCTCACTGCTGAACGGGATGTATTACAAGCTGAACTTTTGTCTAAATCCACAGCTATCGATGAACTAAAGGAAACAGTGAGTGAATTATCAGCGCAGGTCCTGGAACTCGTATCCGCTGCTCGTCAAAGTGTTGAACTCAGTAACCCCGAATTTTACAAAAATGTCGCGGCGGAAATTACCGGTCCCATCGTTACCTATGTGGGTCGTGACAAAACTATAGCCAATGAACTGAAAAATCGGTTTGGCATCGTTCATACCTTTGTTTCCGATACAGCAAAAAAATTCCCTCTGCGCCAACCCGAGAACTTTTTAGTGACACACAGTCATATTGCGACGAAAGTGTTGGATTCGCTCCGTAAACGTGGGAGCCCGGTCAGTTTAATAGTTTTCGGGCCGGCCTTTGACTATGAAGCTGACGATCTTATCGATATTTCGTTCGTTGACAAGAATCAAGTCAACGGTAAATTAGAGGCTATGGCTAATGGTCACAAACGATACACGTTTGAGGAAGTGCTGGATCGCACCGAAGAAAATTTACTGCGTGAAATCCTTGTTCGTTGTAACGGTGTGCAGTCCTTAGCTGCGAAATCAGCAGGATTACGCGACAACACGATTCACTACAAGCTCTCACGACATGGCTTGAGCAAACCTAAACCGCGACCCCGAAATTCAAAGAAAGAAAACAAAACCTTACATTAGGGGAGTGAGGATCCACTGCTATTATTCTAGTTAACTAGCCAGTGTCAAGATTTTCAGGCGAACAAAATGGCAACCGATTTAGGATCGGTTTATGCTGAATCCTTAGATTTGAAGAATATCGTCGGTATTGGTTCGCGCAACGGTATACCTGCACAATTTGTTCGACTTGCTGCTAATAAGCGTCTAACAGATTTCACGGACGAAGGAAAAAAATTATGTATACGTATACTAGACAGGGAGACCACTCATTCGGTGATTCGCTTTTAGCAAACCAGTAGAGCCATGCGATAGCGAACGATGAAAATGGTTTTCGAACAACGACTGAGTGTGTATTTCTAGCGATTACTAAGTGATAAAGCCTGGTCACTCGAGGTTTCAGGGGCATTACGAGCTGCTTAGGCGGCATGTAGTCGATGTCTAATTTCACATGGGTTTATCGTTTTTCACCACATTGTACTTTTGTGTCGATCTGAGGACCGGGGTGTTTGTAAAGGTTTGCACCCACAAACAATGGGATAGGCTCACTGTGCACACCGAAGACGGGCGACGTCGAATCGATAACAATCTCGCCGAGAATGCCATCCCGCCCTTTGTTATCTGGACAATGAATTCTCTGTTCTGCGCCACCGTGGCCACTGCCAATCTGTACCGCATAATCGAAACGGCTAAGGCCAACAATTTGGGGTGTTACAGTTGTCTTAAAGCAGTGTTCACTGAAATACCCAAGGCTACTTCGCTGGAAGGTACCGAGGTACTGTTGTCGTTCAAACCAGCAATTGATTTGAAATAGGCGGCTTGATTTGGAGTTTATCGCTTACGTTTATCGACCGGAACAGTCTATTCATTTGCCGGTAATGGGAAGGATGAATCGTTTCCAGTACTGGCCAAGTAACCTCGTCTAGTGACCTTGATCTGTCAGTTACATCAAACCTAAACAATTAAAAATCAACTACGTGTATGTACAACAGCCAACCTCCAATAATCGTTATCAATTTACAGTTAAATTGGCGGCTAAATGATTGAGAAGGTTCGTTCTTCGAAAAGCGGTTATAAGGCGCTTGTGTTAGCACGAGTACTTAGAACATAATGGCGGGAACCGCCCCTCTTCCAAGGGATACAGCGCTGTCCTCTGGGTGATGTTTGGGGGAGAGAGAAGAGAAGCAGCACTATGGAAGAAGGGCGGTAAACCTATATCAACTGTAAATACCTTTCGTTCCATATGTCTTAAACGTTTTAAATTTTATAAATTCAGTAATACCCCCGTAACGTACCTGAATATCTGATAAACTTGATAATACTCTGGTTTTTCACGTTCGCCAATACAAAATTTCAATTTTTTGAAACAAACACAAATAGTCGTTTAATTACAAAGGTATAAAGGAGTATTTGGCTTCCAATAAATCGGCCCATTCACACAATTCGAAACATTTACGTTCATCCGCAATATGGCAACGATTCCCTAGCACACACTCGTTGGAGGCCAAATCCATATGGTAATAGCCAAGAAATTCAAAAAGTCGGCGCTGCACAATTCCCAACCAGCTCGCGGATTTGGCCGTGATTTGAGCAAGTTGTTGTGATCTACGAACCCGGCACCGAGCCTAATAGTCGTAAAGTGAACGGTTGCTTAGCGATCGATTTCGAATACCGTCCGACGTAAATTTCACTAGCGTACTGTGGGTCAGAAGAGCCAGAACAATTTATGCCAATAAGCTTGAACGACGTGTTTTGTGGTGTGTCTATTTCGCCGGAACACCAATCAGTAGCGTGGTATGGTTACGAGTTTGACCCACGAAAAACATAACGAGAACGCTGTACGAGCCAATAGAAAACACGATTAGCATGAATAGGCGGGGTCGTCTCGTTACCGTCGCTGACAGGGTACAATCTAATACGTTCTGATATACGGCAAGCGAGACAAGCCTTACGGGAATTGCTTGATGATCGTATTACCTTCTGATCCGATTGTGCGCGAGCAGCGTAAAACTTATACATTTTATGGACAAACCAGGATGGGTGCCCTTGTATATAGCGGTGGTACCGAGGAGAGGACTTGAACCTCCACGGGGTTGCCCCCACTAGCACCTGAAGCTAGCGCGTCTACCAATTCCGCCACCTCGGCCCTGCTAGTACCAGTCATCAAGCATGCCTGGCTTCCCCATTGCGGGAGGCGGGACTCTACCGGCGGGCCTACATTATGTCAATGAAATCAATGAACAAGACTAAAAACAATAAACAACGCTTTGCCGATCGTCCCGGAAAGGCATCCAGGGTTTCTGTCCCCGGCCGTAGCCGTATTGTTGCGGCGCTGTCGAAGTTGGGTAAGCCCGCGACTTTCGATGAGATTTGCACGCAACTCGAAGTTGCCGGTAAAAAAGCCAAAGACGCATTAAGCGGTCGTATGCAACGCATGCAGGGGGCCGGGCAGATCATGCAAAACCGGCGCAAACGTTATGCCTTGCCTAAAGATATGCATCTCGTGACAGGCCGGGTAATTGGTCATGCCGACGGTTTTGGGTTTGTGGTGCCGGAAGAGGAAGGGTCCGATTTGTATTTATCACCACGACAGATGCGCCGGGTGTTGCACGGTGATCGCGTTTTAGCGAGCGTCACCCGCGCCGATAAAAAGGGTAAACGCGAGGGCGCGATAGTCGAAGTTATCGATAGCCATCCGCATGTAGTCGGTCGATATTTGCAGGAACAAGGCATTAGCTTCGTCCAGCCTGATGAAAAACGCATACCGCAGGATATTCACATCCCACCGGATCAATCAGGCAATGCCAAACACGGCCAGATTGTGGTGGTTGAGATTACCGAGCATCCAATTGTTAAACGTCATATCGTTGGAAAGGTTGTCGAGACATTGGGCGATCACATGGCACCGGGCATGGAGAACGAGATTGCTATTCGCAAATACGATTTGCCACACAAGTTTCGACGTAATGTCACGCGCGAAGCGAAAGATGCCGCGTCAGCGGATATCTTGAAAGAACTCCCCCATCGTACTGATTTACGCGATGTTCCTTTGGTCACAATTGATGGCGAGGACGCGCGGGATTTCGACGACGCAGTGTTTTGCGAACCAAAAGGAAAAGGGTGGCGCTTGTTGGTCGCGATTGCGGATGTCAGCTACTATGTCAAACCGGACACTTACCTTGATGCCGAAGCTTATGAACGAGGCAATTCGGTTTATTTTCCAAATCGCGTGTTGCCCATGCTGCCGGAGACATTGTCCAACGGCATGTGCTCGCTCAACCCTGATGACGACCGTTTGTGCATGGTTTGTGACATGCGTATATCGCAATCCGGTGAAGTGACATCGTCCAGGTTCATTGAAGGACTCATGCGCTCAACTGCGCGACTTACTTACAACCAGGTTGCGGCGTACCTCGATACTAAGAATACCGATTCGCTTAAGAAAAACTGTCATGCAGCGCCTCAGTTGGACAGTCTTTATGCGGTATTTCAGGCATTGCTGGGGGTGCGCGGTAAGCGTGGCTCACTCGATCTGGAAATTCCCGAAGCCTATATCGAGTTCGACAAACAGTCGCGTATCAAGAGTATCAGTGCACGTCATCGCAATCATGCGCATCGTTTAATCGAAGAATGCATGCTGGCGGCAAATGTAGCGGCTGCCAACACTATTTCCAGGAAACCCGCTGGTGCGGTCTATCGCGTGCATGATGCGCCGAGCAGCGAAAAGTTAATGGACTTACGCCAGTTTCTAGCAGGTCTGGGGTTGCGTCTCGGTGGCGGCGAGTCACCCAGCGCGAAAGATTATGCGAAAACAGTTGCGGAAGTACGCAAGCGCCCTGAGATCGAAGGTTTGGTGCAAACTGTGTTGCTACGCAGTTTGAGCCAGGCCATGTATAGCGCAGAGAAGGGCGAACACTTTGCTTTGAACTACCCGATGTACACGCATTTTACATCGCCGATCCGGCGTTATCCAGATTTGGTGGTGCATCGAACAATCAAATCCCTGATTCATAAAAAGACCAGAGCAAAGAAATCAGATAAGCATATCAGCATGCCGGAGATGGCCGACCACTGTTCGTTTACCGAACGGCGCGCAGACGATGCGACCCGCGATGCCGTGCAATGGCTTAAAGCGGAATACATGCTGGATAAGATCGGCGACACGTTCGATGGTACGGTTTCTGGAGTCACAGCGTTTGGATTGTTCGTGCAGCTTGATGCGGTATTCGTTGAAGGTTTAATTCATATCACCGCTTTGGGCGATGACTATTATGATTTTGATCCACTAAAGTACCGTTTGATGGGTCAGCGAAGTGGGCGCGTGTTTCGTTTGGGTGACAAGTTGAGTATTCGCGTTATGGCGGTTAATCTTGATGCTGCCAAAATCGATTTTGAATTAAACGAGACTGGAAGTTTTACTAAAAAACGCGCTAAACGATCAAAGAAAAGAATCGCAAAAAAAGGAGTTGCAAAGAAAGCTACTAAAACTTCCAGCCGAAGGCGCAAGACAAGAAATCGATGAAAAGCGACACCCCTGAAGAAACTGTCGTTTGCGGAATCAATCCGGTTTCCGAGTTATTGCAGCATAAACACGAAACCGTAATTGAAGTGTTGGTGGATGCGAGTAAACGCAACAAACGCCTCGGTGCTTTGTTGCACGTAGCAGAAACCGCGAACATTACTATTTGCGAATCGAACAAGTCCGATCTCGACCGCTTGACGGCTTATGCGCGGCATCAAGGCGTGGCGGCACGCGTGGTGTATATAGAACACGACGCCGATGATCTCGCAAGTTTGCTCGAACAACTTGACCACGCACCCTTGTTATTGATTTTGGATGGAGTCACGGATCCACATAATTTTGGCGCTGGTTTACGTGCGGCGGATGGAGCAGGTGTCGATGCGGTTATTGTTCCAAAAGACAATGCCAGTCCGGTAACGCCGGTTGTGCATGCGAGTTCCGCCGGTGCAAGTCAGGTCGTACCGATTTATCGTGTCGCCAATCTTGCCCGCACCATGGATGAGCTACGTGAGGCTGGAATCTGGATTATTGGCGCCAGTGATGACGCATCTTTGGACATTTATTCTAACGATGCCATTGACTTCACCGGGCCAGTAGCTGTCACACTGGGTTCCGAAGGCGAAGGTTTGCGGCGACTGACTCGTGAAAACTGCGATCAATTATTGTCTATACCCATGTTTGGTACGGTTACCAGTCTCAATGTGTCGGTCAGCGCAGGCGTATTTTTATTCGAAGTGCGTCGTCAACGTTTACAAGCTGAACAAATCAGCTAACATGGTCGTTCTATACAATTCTCGGATTTAAATAATGATTGTTGAACAAATCTGGACCAATAACGCTTATCGTAATTTCAATTACCTGATTGCTTGCCCTGAATCCGGCGAAGCGCTCGCAATCGACCCGCTGGATCATAAAAAGTGCCTGGCCAGTGCAAAAGATCACGGCTGGGAGATTACGCAGGTTTTAAATACCCACGAACACGGTGATCACACCGGCGGTAACAAAGCCGTGATTAGTGCGACTGGTGCGAAATTACTCGCCCACTACAAAGCGCTCGAAACCATTCCTGGGATTGATAATCCATTAAAAGCGGGTGATAAGGTTCAAGTGGGCAAGACCGTGACTTTGCAGGTATTGGACACGCCGGGTCATACCATGAGCCATGTATGCTTGTTATCCGATGCAGATACACGTGCCTTGTTTTGCGGCGATACATTGTTTAATGCAGGTGCGGGCAATTGTCATAATGGCGGACATCCGAATGAATTGTATGGGACATTCGCCGAGCAACTTGCACGATTGCCGGATACAACGAAAATTTACCCCGGTCACGATTACATTGCTAATAATCTGGAATTTTCTCTCGATAGGGAACCGGATAACTTCGCGGCAAAGAGTTTGCTTGAAGCGATCAAAGATCAGGATACAAACAAGGCGATGGTGACTAACCTCGCACTCGAAAAAGAAGTAAATACTTTTTTCAGACTACAAAGCCCTACGGTGATCGCGAAGCTGCGCCAATCGTTTCCGGACTTGCCGGAAAACCCGGATGCCAAGACAGTTTTTTTGAAATTGAGGGAATTGAGGAATAGTTGGTAAATACCTGTCGGCGTTTGGCGGTCGGCTTTCGGCGAAAAAATTCCGGTACTTGCTGAAAGCTGATAGCTGACAGCCGAATGCCGTTTAGGTTAACGCCCCACCACAACTACTGCCGGCACCAGCTGTGCAGCCAAAACAATGTGCGCCAACGACGACGCTGGTGTTTTTCAGGTTTTTACTATCTATGTCCCACAGATAACCGCCGTGGACAGGGTCGAGTGGCAGGTCCAGCATTTGATTAAAGTCACAATCGTAGACTTTGCCTAGCCAATCGACGCTCAGTAAGTGACGACACATTAATGCAGGAACAGTTTGCGCGTTGAAATTATCTGTCAGTAATTGATAGTAACTATCGAATTGGTCTGTGCGTCGCAGATAATGAGCAAAACGGTTGATGGGAAGATTTGTTACTGTCAGTAAGCTGTTAAACTCGATTCCGAAATCGTCGAGCAGACGTTGCTTGTATTCCGCTTCCAGTGTTTCCTGGGCAGGGGGTAGACTTGGACCGTTTGGGTTATAAACCAAATCCAATGGCAAGTCGGCTTCACGAGCGTAGCCCACCGCATTAAGTTCTTGCAGTGCTCGTATGCTTTTGCCAAAAACGCCTTTGCCGCGTTGTTGGTCGACGTTCTTCTCGTTATAACAAGGTAGGGAACAGACCAAACGTACATTTCTATCTGCATACCATTGCGCCAAGCCATCTTGCCCGGGTTCATATAGTACGGTCAGGTTACAACGTGAAGTAACTTGCGTACCCATATCGATAAACGAATCCACAAATTCACGAAAATGAGGATTCATTTCCGGCGCTCCACCGGTGATATCTACGCGTTTAATCTTGGTCTCTTTCGCCCACGCGAGAATTTTCTGCATGGTCGCCCAGGTCATGATTTCCGTGCGTTTGGGGCCGGCGTCTACATGACAATGTTCGCAGGCCTGATTACATAAGCGGCCGACATTGATTTGCAATTCGCTCAATACATCGCGGGACAAACGGCCTAGACCGTGACCTTCTAGTTTTTGCGTAAACTCGCAAATAGAACTGCCTGTCGTTGTGGCGCTGGAAATGGAGATATTCATAAACCAAGTCAAATATGGAATCTGAGAAGAATTGTGAAATCGACTGGATGGTTATTATATTTAGCCTTGTAGCCGATAAGGTGTTATGACAAGTAACAAATCAATAAAGTTTCATTTTTTTATATTTGTATCTTTGATCGTTGACTGCAAGACCCCCGGGTTAACCCATACGTTGCAGGCAATCGAGATAGTCTCTTTCATCAGGTGGGGTGGTGGATTGCTGTGCCTGCCATAACCATTGACCAAGACACTCCATCATACGATGATGCGCGTCGTGTTCATTGCCCATTTTGTGTAAGAGTTGACTGAAACGACTACGTACCCCTTCAGGTTTATCAATTGAAATTTGCTCAATAATGGTGACATGCATGCCCATGTGCAGAAACGGATTGGTTTCACTGCTTCCGATGTGGTAATCGCGGTCTGCATATTTTTCGCGATTTGATAATACATCGTGGTATTTGGGATGTTGTAACGCGACGTGGACTAAGGTGCATTCAGCGCCGTGAAGAATTTGTCCGGTTTTATGTTTTGACCAGGCATTGAAAAACACATCCCGTATCTCTGCCCGTTCCTGTCCGTAAAGATTCATTCGCTAGTGTCCCTTTTTATATATCCCTGCTATTGGTGGTGATGAGTTCTTGACTTGCTTTTAATTTGTTCTTGCCACGGTATTCGCACAACTCGAATATCGAACATTCGTGGCACTTGGGTGAGCGTGCTGTGCACGTATACCTGCCGTGCAGAATCAACCAATGATGAGCATGTTGTTGGAACTCAGCGGGGACGAATTTTAGCAAGGACTTCTCGACTGCTAAAGGTGTTTTCCCCGGTGCCAGGCGTGTGCGGTTGGAGATGCGGAAAATATGGGTATCGACGGCGATAGTCGGTTTGCCAAAAGCGGTGTTCAGGATCACATTGGCCGTTTTTCGCCCCACACCGGGCAATGCTTCCAGTTCCGCCCGCGTTTGTGGCACCAGACCATTGTGCTCGTTTAGCAATAGTTTGCTGGTCTTGATGACGTTGGCGGCTTTACTGTTATACAAGCCAATGTGCCGGATATAGGTTTTGAGTTTACGCTCCCCGAGATCGAGTATCCCCCTAGGCGTATTCGCCACCTTGTACAGTTTATCCGTAGCCAGGTTGACAGATACATCGGTTGCCTGGGCCGACAACATCACCGCAATCAGTAATTCAAATTCACTTGCGTATTCGAGTTCGGTGGTTGGTTCAGGATCGGCGTCACGCAGGATTGTAAAAATCGCGTGGCGTTTATCGGCATTCATCGCTAATTAAACTAAGCGCCGACATTGTTGGAGTTTCGACGCGCTCGTGTTCGAGCGACAGCGTTTTTGATTATTTGTTGGCGATCCACTTGATGTTGTTTGGTTGTTGATTTTCTCGACAACTTGGTTGGTTGATTGCTGCTTTGCCGGTTGAATTGTTGTTCTGCCCTGAATCGGAATTGCGCGACTTCGCTATCACTAAACTGTGGCCATGTTCCGGCAAGGTCATTTTGTACCGCGACCACGTCTATGCAATCCATGGGACAGGGTTCGATACACAACTCACAACCGGTGCACTCGGTGGTGACGACGGTATGCATTAGTTTAGCTGCACCAACAATCGCATCGACCGGACAGGCTTTGATACATAACACACAACCGATGCATTCCGCTTCGCTTATTTGCGCGACAAGTCGACCGGGATAATGTCGCAATTCCGGGTCGAGTGGTTTGTACCGGTTCTTGGTGATGTTTGCTAGCGAATTAAGCGTTACGTCGCCACCCGGCGGACAGCGGTTAATGTCGGATTCACCGCAGACAATGGCTCGTGCATAGTCAAGACAACGTGGGTAACCGCATTGCCTGCATTGAGTTTGCGGCAAACACTCATCAACTCTGGCGACCAGAGTGTCGTCTTGTGTCATCGATTCGGTGTTAGATGTAATCAGGTAACCCGGTGACCGGGTTGCGCGCCACTGTCCGGGTTAAGTATCCATAATTCATCACCACCCGGCCCGGCGGCCAGCACCATGCCTTCTGAGGTACCAAAACGCATTTTGCGTGGCGCTAAATTAGCCACAACTACAGTCATACGGCCAATCAAATCTTCTGGTTTATAGGCCGACTTGATACCAGCGAAGATATTGCGCTGTTCGTGACCGATATCGACCGTAACCTGGAGTAATTTATCCGAGCCTTCTACATAACCCGCATGCAGGATTTTGGCGATACGCAAATCAATTCGTGCAAAGTCATCAATCTTGATTTCCGGGGCAATGGGTTCGAGATTTGTCGCCTGCGTCTGATTCTCGGACTCTTCGAGGGACTCGCGGGAATCTTCCATTATCGCTTCAATAGCCGACGGTTCGATTCGTTTCATAAGGTGTTTGAATTGTTGTATGCCATGATTGAGCAACGGTTCGTGCCGATTGTTCCACGTATCCACGTGTGCAATCTTTGAGTCGAGAAACGCTTCGGTTTTTTGTGTAAGACCAGGAAGAACCGGTGAAAGATACAACACCAGTATGCGAAACATATTCAAGCCGTAAGTGCATATTTCCTGTAACTCATTGTTGCGTTCGCTGTCCTTGGCAACTTCCCACGGTTTGATGTCGTTGATGTATTGGTTTGCATTGTCCGCAAGCTCCATAATCTCACGCATGGCGCGGTTGTATTCACGGTTCTGATAGTGCTTGGCAATAGTTTCACCACGCTCGGCAAACATTATATAGTTTGCATCATCAGGTAACTTGCTTGCTAACTGACCCGCAAAACGCTTTTTTATAAAACCCGCACAACGGCTGGCGATATTGACGACTTTACCAATGAGATCGGAGTTCACCCGTTGTACAAAATCATCCATGCTGAGATCGATGTCTTCCACGCGCGAATTCAAACGCGCCGCAAAGTAATAACGTAAATACTCCGGGTCGAGATGGTTTAAATAAGTACGCGCGTTGATAAACGTCCCACGTGCTTTGGACATTTTTGTGCCGTTGACGGTTAAAAATCCATGTACGAAAACGGAAGTGGGGATGCGATAGCTACCACCATGCAACATCGCAGGCCAAAACAACGTATGAAAATAAACAATGTCCTTACCCATAAAGTGGTACAACTCGGCCTTTGAATCAGGCGCCCAATATTCGTCGAAGTCGAGTCCTTCACGGTCACATAGGTTCTTGAAACTCGCCATGTAACCGATAGGTGCGTCCAGCCACACATAAAAATATTTATCGGTTTCGCCATCGATTTTGAATCCAAAATAAGGCGGATCGCGTGAGATGTCCCAGTCCTGTAATCCAGTTTCAAACCATTCTTTCAATTTGTTGGCGATTTCAGATTGCAGGCTTCCCCCCTGAGTCCATTCGCGCAACATGTCCTCAAAGTCACTCAGCTGTACGAACAAATGTTCGGATTCGCGTTCAACCGGTGTGGCGCCGGAAATGGCGGATACGGGATTTATCAGATCGGTCGGTGAATATGTCGAACTGCATACTTCGCAGTTATCGCCGTATTGATCGAGCGCATGACAGTTCGGGCATTCGCCTTTAATAAATCGATCCGGCAGAAACATATTTTCTTGCGGGTCATAAAGCTGTTTGATGGTACGCCGGGCGATATGACCATCCGCTTTCAGCGCATCGAATATGCCCTGGGAAAAAATACGATTTTCTTCCGAATGTGTGGTGTAGTAATTATCGAATTGAATCTCAAAGGCATCGAAATCTGCTTTGTGTTCGATAGCCATTTTTTCGACAAGTTGTTCCGGCGTGATGCCATCAGCCCGCGCTTTAAGCATAACCGGCGTGCCATGGGCGTCATCGGCGCAAACGTAATAGCACTCGTGCCCCATCAACCGTTGAAAACGCGCCCAGATATCGGTCTGCAAATACCCAACCATGTGCCCCAGATGAATCGACCCGTTGGCATAGGGCAGAGCGGTGGTGACCAATATTTTTTTCTTGTCTTGATTCGGCATTCTTAATCGATGTTCAAATGTAGGAAATAAGCGCCTTAAACAGGCGCGCCGACTTTACCATATCGTCAAGCCTGTATTGTTAAGCAATGCGCCGTTTTCCAACGCTTATGCGATGACATTATTCAGGCGAACGTGTAGGATGCGCTGCCTGATTTTCACCTGTATCACTTTGAGATTCCCTTGACCGACAAAGAACAAATTCAGACCGCAATTAACGCCATCGCCGACCCGAATACGGGAAGCGATCTGGGCAGCGCGAAAGCTATCAAAGATGTTGCCATCGAGAATGGCAAGGTTGCCATAAATATTGTCCTGGCATATCCGGCCAACGGTTGGCACGGTGAACTGCAAGCGCAAATCACGGATGCCGTGAGTAAGTTTGATGACATCGGCGATGTGTCCGTCAATATTAGTACCGAGATTTCGGCGCACACGGCACAAAAAGGTGTGACAGCGATTGCGGGTGTGAAAAATATTATCGCTGTGGCTTCCGGCAAAGGTGGGGTGGGTAAATCAACCGTATCCGTCAATCTTGCACTCGCGTTAGCCGCAGAAGGCGCCCGCGTTGGCATTCTGGATGCTGATATATACGGCCCCAGCCAACCGCGTATGCTCGGCGTGAGCGGAAAACCGGAATCCAAAGATGGCAAAAGTCTGGAGCCGATGAAAAGTTTCGGACTGCAGGCCATGTCTATCGGGTTTTTGATCGACGAAGAAACGCCGATGATCTGGCGTGGCCCCATGGTGACCCAGGCGCTGGAACAATTATTGAAGGATACGAAATGGGACGACCTTGACTATCTGATTATCGATCTGCCACCGGGTACAGGAGATACGCAGTTGACCCTGGCACAAAAAGTCCCGGTTACCGGCTCAATCATTGTGACCACACCGCAAGATATCGCCTTACTCGATGCGCGCAAAGCCTTCAAGATGTTCGAGAAGGTTGAAATACCGGTGCTGGGCGTGGTGGAAAACATGAGTACACATATTTGCAGCCAATGCGGACACGAAGAACATATATTTGGCGAAGGTGGCGGGCAAAAAATGGCCGATGACTACGGCATCGACTATCTCGGTAACGTGCCATTGGATGGAAAAATTCGTGCAGATGTGGACAACGGTCGACCGACCCTGGTCAATGATCCTGACGGTGCAATATCGGATGTGTTTAAAGCTATTGCGAGGAAGGCATCGGCCAAACTGTCCGTACGCAAGAAAGACCATAGCGCAAGTTTTCCGTCCATAGTCATTCAAAATACCTGACCGGATTTTGTAACTAAACATCCGGCGATGAGCATCAAGCCCGATAAATGGATTCGCCATATGGCGCAGGAACACGGCATGATCGAGCCGTTTGAACCCGGTCAGATCAAAGAATCTGGTGGCGAACGGCTTATTTCGTACGGCACCAGTAGTTACGGTTACGATATTCGTTGTTCCCGAGAATTTAAGATTTTTACCAATATAAATTCTGCCGTGGTTGATCCTAAGAAATTTGACGCAGGCAGTTTTGTCGATTTTGAAGGCGATGTTTGCATTATTCCGCCGAATTCATTCGCATTGGCACGCACTGTGGAATATTTCCGCATTCCACGTAATGTGTTGACCATTTGTTTGGGTAAATCGACTTACGCCCGATGCGGAATTATTGTCAATGTCACGCCGTTTGAGCCAGAGTGGGAAGGCTATGTGACGTTGGAGTTTTCCAACACCACGCCGTTGCCGGCAAAAATTTATGCCAACGAGGGTATCGCCCAGGTGTTATTTTTTGAAGCCGACGAGTCGTGCGAAGTGTCCTACAAAGATCGGGGTGGAAAATATCAGGGTCAGACAGGCGTGACTTTGCCCAAGGCCTAACACATTCCCAGTCTAATCTCCCTAAATTAATCTCCCTAAATTAATCTTTCTGGCGGTTTCACCGTTCTCGCATTAGTATCAAGCCCATGTCGG